>Ga0316604_10000283_pt1 | contig 71576 bp, 58 predicted proteins | sample OWC_soil_day20_C_FD_207650 | JGI IMG/M metagenome (GOLD analysis project Ga0316604, IMG submission 207650) | Wetland soil microbial communities from Old Woman Creek delta, Ohio, United States - OWC_soil_day20_CT | ecosystem: Environmental > Terrestrial > Soil > Wetlands | place: USA: Ohio... | reverse complement strand
GTTGATGATTCCGCGCTCGGATGTGGTTTACCTTGATATCGAGCTGCCCAGCGAGGAAAACCTGCGCCTGCTGGTCGAATCGGAACGTTCGCGCTTCCCGGTGTGCGAGGGTGGACTCGACAAGGTGCTGGGTGTGATCCATGCCAAGCAGGTGCTCGCCTACGTGGCCAAAGGGCAAGGACTCGATTTGACCGCGAACTTGCAGCCGTGCGTTTTTGTTCCGGAAACCCTGACCGGGATGGAATTGCTGGAACAATTCCGAGCCAACAATATGCAGATGGCCTTCGTCATCGACGAATACGGTGAAACCGAAGGTATTGTCACCCTGCAAGACCTGCTGGAAGCAGTCACCGGCGAGTTCACGCCCCGGAATGCCGATGATGCATGGGCGGTACAGCGTGATGACGGATCATGGCTGCTGGATGGCGCCATCCCGATCCCGGAAATGAAAGACCGGCTGGAACTGAAGGTGGTGCCCGAAGAAGACAAAGGCCGCTACCACACCTTGAGCGGCATGGTGATGCTGCTGCTCGGACGGGTTCCCAGCGCAGGCGATTTTGCCGATTGGGAAGGCTGGCGCTTCGAAGTGGTGGACATGGACGAGAAACGCATCGACAAAGTACTGGTCACGCCCATCGCCAGCGATGAAGTGAGTGCCGAAATCGCAGGTAAATAAAACCTGCCGCTGCAACCCGGACTTGATCTGGCAGCAACCCGCCTTGGCGGGGCCTGATTGCCAGATCAAGTTTTATCGATTTTTTCATTTGTTCCCCTTCTTTCCGGCAATCCGCACAGCCTGCACAGGCGCTTCCTTGGTAGCATTGGCAATCTTTTTTTGACGACTGCCTGCGGGCAGTTTGCGCCTTGGCCCATGCCGCCCATGACCTCGATACACTCTCTGCTTAGTGCGCTGAAAGCGCTGCAGGCCCGGATTCGCCCCCGGCTTGCCGCCGGATTTGCCTTTGCCTGGAAACACCTGCGCCATCCCTCCCGGCGCGGGGTTATCCGCCTGTTCGTGGCGGTGCCGGTCGTGCTGCTGCTCTATGTACTGATCCTGATTCCCTTCACCCCCAGCATCAGCGACATCCGCAAGGCCACGCTGGACCAGCCGGCGCAGATCCTGTTTGCAGACGGCACGAAGCTGACCGAGTTCAAGCAGTCCAACCGTGAGTGGGTCAAGCTCTCCCAGGTCTCGCCGCGGGTCATCGAGGCCCTGATCGCCACCGAGGATCACCGCTTCTACGAACATCATGGCCTCGATTGGCGGCGCATCGCCTCGTCCATGGTGCATACCCTCAGGGGCGACCGCCAGGGCGGTTCCACCCTCACCCAGCAACTTGCGCGCAATCTCTACCCCGAGGAGATCGGCCGCTCGCCCACGCTCACGCGCAAGATCAAGGAAGCTATTACCGCATTGAAAATCGAGGCGGTGCACTCCAAGGACGAGATCCTGGAAACCTACCTCAACACCGTACCCTTCCTCTACAACGCCTTTGGCATCGAGATGGCGGCGCGCACGTATTTCGATACCTCGGCGCAATCGCTCGACGTGCTCGAAAGCGCCACGCTGGTCGGCATGCTCAAGGGCAACAGCACCTACAACCCGGTGCTGAATCCGGAACGCGCCATGCAGCGCCGCAACACCGTGCTGGCCCAGATGGTCAAGCGCCAGAAACTGGACAAGGCAAAGTTCGAATCGCTCAAGAAAAAACCGCTACGCATCGACTTTGAACGGCAAACCGAACCGCCGGGACCGGCACCGCATTTCGCCCAGCAGCTACGCAAATGGCTGATTGCCTGGGCCGACCGCAATGACTACAACATCTACAGCGATGGACTGGTCGTCTACACCACGCTGGATTCCCGACTGCAAACCCAAGCCCAGCAAGCCGTAGCCCGCCAGGGCAACCAGCTTCAGGGCATAGCCAATGCGGTATGGGGAACCTACGCGGGATGGAGGGCCGACACCGCGCTGGTGCAGGCCTTCCTGCATGAATCGCCGGAATACCGTGCGGCCATTTCCACCGGCGTTACGCCCGAACAGGCCATGAAGCAATTGCTGGCGGATGCCGCCTTCATGAAGACACTGCACCTGCAAAAAACGCAAATCCAGGCCGGCTTTCTGGCGCTCGATCCGCGCAACGGCCATATCAAGGCCTGGGTCGGCAGCCGTGATTTCGGGCAGGATGCATTCGATCATGTGCAGCAGGCCCGGCGCCAGCCCGGCTCGACCTTCAAGCCCTTCGTCTATGGCGAGGCGTTTCGCCAGGGAGCCAGCCCGGATGACACCCTGATCGACCAGGCCGTGGAAATCGCCGTCGGCAACAACGAGATTTGGCGTCCCGCCGATGCCAGGCCGCCCAGCGGGCGGGCCATCACCCTGCGCAATGCCTTGGCCTATTCGAAGAATACGATCACCGCCCAGCTGATGCAGAACCTCGGCCCGGCCAAGGTAGCCCGGCTCGCCCGCGCCATGGGCGTACGCCAGAGCCCGCTCGAAGAGGTTCCCTCGCTCGCGCTGGGCACCAGCCCGGTCACGCTGAAGGAAATGGTTGCGGCCTATGGCACCATCGCCAACGGTGGCAACTACATCGAACCGGTGCTGGTCACGCGCATCGAAGACCGCCAAGGCCGGCTCATCGAACAGATTGCCTCCGCCGCCCCCGAGCCGGTATTTCCGCGCGAGGTGAACTACACCCTGCTTGATGTCATGCGCGGCGTGGTCGACCGAGGCACCGGCAGCGATATCCGTAACCGCTACGGCATCCACGCCGATGTGGCCGGCAAGACCGGCACCACCCAGGACAACACCGACGGCTGGTTCATTCTGATGCACCCGCAGCTCGTTGCCGGCGCCTGGGTCGGCTTCAACGACAATCGCATCACGCTGCGCAGCGACTACTGGGGCCAGGGCGCCCACAGTGCCCTGCCCATCGTCGGCGACTTTTTCCGTGCGGCATTGCGCAGCCGCAGCATCGACGCACGGACTCGCTTCGAAGCGCCCGATGAGAAAGGACTGCTGACACGCATGCTCAAGAGCAGTCCGGACTGGATTCAGGGCATGTTCGAGGAAAAATCGGCCTCCGCGCCGGCATCGCAGCCGGTGAGCGTCCCGCCACAACGACTTGAGCGCCCGGCAGAAACCGTTTCATCGGCCCCGATTGCATCGCAGCCGCAAAGCGGACCGGATCCGTTGCAGGAAAAAATCGATCAGATCGTCGAGGAAGGCAAAAAAGAAGAACGGGCCGCAAGCGCAATCGCGAACTGATTTTTGTCGCTTGTTTCCGCAATGGGCATCGATCGTCCGGGCGGCGAATCGTGTCTTTGCAGCCTGATTCTGGCGAGCGCCGGTCTGCCTCGATACCGGGGCCGCAGAGCCAGCTCACCCTGTTCGGGTTAATTTGTTCTTTCGCACCATACTTGTAACAAAACCCATAAATACGCAGCAAAACATTCTCATCTTTGGGTTAATGCCCAATAACCTTTTGGACTGCTTGTGGGAATATAGTCGCGTCTTCTGCCATGTCCCGTTTCTGTTCACGATGTATTGCCGGGTTGGCAGCCACGAACAATCTCACGGAGTCTAGTAATGAAAAACAATGGCTTTATGCATGGCGTCATTCCGCCGATGATCACGCCGACCGATGCCAAGGGCAATGTGCTCGAAAGCAATCTGCGCGGCCTGCTTGATCACGTGATCAACGGCGGTGTTCACGGCGTTTTCGTTCTGGGTGGCGCTGGCGAATTCTATGCACTGGACCCGGTGCAGAAGCGCCGCGTAGTGGAAATCACCGTGGATCAGGTCGCTGGGCGTGTGCCGGTCTACGTTGGCGCCAGCGCCATCACCACGCGCGAAGCCGTTGAACATGCACAAATGGCCGAAACGCTCGGCGCACAAGCCCTGAGCGTGCTGACTCCGTTCTACATCAGCCCGACCGAAAACGAGATGTATGCGCACTATGCAGCCGTGGCCAAGTCGACCCAGCTGCCGATCATTCTCTACACCAACCCGGACCGCACCGGCGGCAACAACATTTCCGCCAACCTGTGCGAACGCCTGGCCGAGATCGACAATATCGTCGCGATCAAGGACAGCAGCGGCGACATGACGCTGACTTCCGAATTCATCCGCCGTGGCGGCCCGAAGGGCATGAAGGTATTTGCCGGCCGCGACACGCTGATCTACGGCACCCTGGCCCACGGCGGCGCCGGTGCGGTGGCCACCACCGCCAACATCGCGCCGAAGCTGGTGGTCGAGATCTACGAAAAATTCAAGGCTGGCGACATTCAGGGTGCACTGGCCGCCCAGTTCAAGCTCAACCCGCTGCGCCTGAATTTTGGCCTAGGCACTTTCCCGGCCATGGCCAAGGATGCGCTGAACCTGATCGGCGTGCCCGCCGGCGATCCGATCGAGCCGGTGCAACACTGCTCGCCGGAAAACATCGAAAAGCTCAAGGCGGTGCTGCGCAAGATCGGCCTGCTCGACTAAGCCTTTCTGCCGGTCGATTCATTTTTGATCGACCGGCCAACCCCTGCGCCAATCGCATTTGGCATAACGCAGCATCGCTGCTTATATTCCTTCAATCTACTCAAGGTGAGAAACAATGAAAATCGGATTTATCGGATTGGGCATCATGGGCAAGCCCATGAGCAAGAACCTGATCAAGGCCGGTCACGAGCTGGTGGTGCTGGACCGCAACCAGGCTGTCGTGGACGAACTGGTGGCACTGGGTGCGGGCAAGGCCGCGTCGGCCGCTGAAATCGCCGGCCAAGTCGAACTCATCATCACCATGCTGCCGAACTCCCCGCATGTGAAGGAAGTGCTGCTGGGCGCCGGCGGCGTGATCGAAGGCGGCAAGCCGGGCCTGATCGTGGCCGACATGAGCTCGATCGCCCCGCTGGTCAGCCGCGAAGTGGCAGCGGAACTGGAAAAGAAAGGTATTGAACTGCTGGATTGCCCGGTCAGCGGCGGCGAACCCAAGGCCATCGACGGCACCTTGTCGGTAATGGTCGGCGGCAAGCAAGACCTGTTCGACAAGATCGCGCCGGTACTGCAAGCCATGGCCGGTTCCGTGGTGCGCGTCGGGGAAGTGGGCGCCGGCAACATCGCCAAGCTCGCCAACCAGACCATCGTCGCGATCAACATCGCCGCCATGTCCGAAGCGCTGGTGCTGGCCACCAAGGCCGGCTGCGACCCGGAGCTGGTCTACAAGGCCATCCGCGGCGGGCTGGCTGGCAGCACTGTGCTCGATGCCAAGGCGCCGCTGGTCATGGACCGCAAGTTCAACCCGGGCTTCCGCATCAACCTGCACATCAAGGATCTGCAGAACGTGCTCGATACCTCGCACGAAGTCGGCGCTCCGCTGCCGCTGATTGCGATGGTCATGGAAATGATGCAAAGCCTGAAGAACGATGGCTTGGGCGACGCCGACCACGGCGCGCTGATCCAGTTCTACGAAAAGATGGCCAAGATTGAAGTGAAGCGCTAAGTCTGCTGTCCCAGTAATATACGGGTGCATCCGTTCCGGCCCTGCCGGGGCCGATGCACCCGTTGCCGATTTTGCAACCTTGTCATGCAGTCCGCACCGCGCCGGTGTGCCAACCAGGGTGAAACACTGAAATGGCTTTTCTGGATCCGTTGCTTGCACAGGAAATCGTCACGCGCACCATGCGCATCATTGAATACAACGTCAATGTCATGGATGCGCAAGGCACCATCGTCGGCAGCGGTGAGCCTTCGCGGGTCGGCGAACTGCACGAGGGCGCGCTGCTGGCACTGACGCAAGGCCGCACCGTCGAGGTCGACGAGGCCATGACCGACCGCCTGCGTGGCGCACGCCCCGGCATCAACCTGCCATTGCGGCTGGAAGGACAGATCGTCGGCGTGGTCGGCCTAACCGGCAAGCCTTCGCAGGTGCGCCGCTACGGCCAGCTGGTACGCATGACGGCGGAAATGATGCTGGAGCAAGCCAAGCTGATGCGTCTCTTGGCGCGCGACAGCCGCTTGCGCGAGGAACTGGTACTGCACCTGATCCGCTCGGACGACACCACGGCCGAACTCGATGACTGGGCCCAGCGCCTGGGCGTGAACCTGAAGCAGCCGCGCATCGCCGCCGTGATCGAGATTGACAGCGGCACGCTGGGCGTCGATGCCGCACTGGCCGAAATCCAGCAACTACAAACCCTGCTCACCACGCCGGAACGCGACAACCTGATCGCCACGGTCTCGCTGACCGAGCTGGTGGTGCTCAAGCCCACCCGCGTACCGCACAATGCCCGCGAAATGGAGCACCACCGTGCACGCGTCGAAGTCTTGCTTTCACGCATGCGCGAAAGCAGCAAACTGGGCATGCGTATCGCGCTGGGCCATTTTTTCCCCGGCCCTGGTGGCATCGCCCGCTCCTACCGCACCGCACGCACCACGCTGCAGGTGGGCAAACAGCGCCACCCCGAGCGCCAGGCGTTTTTCTACCAGGATCTGGTCCTGCCGGTGCTGCTCGACAGCCTGAAAACCGGCTGGCAAGCCGACGAGCTGCGCCGCTCGCTCACCCGGCTGGTTTCGCAGGATGGCAACGGCGTTTTCCGCAAGACGCTAACGCAGTGGTTTGCCAACGACACCCAGGCGCTGACCACCGCCCAGGCGCTGAACATTCACCGCAATACGCTCGACTACCGCCTGCGCCGGGTAGAAGAACTCACCGACCTGCATCTCGAGCGCTTCGACGACCGCCTGCTGCTCTACATCGCCCTGTTGCTGGTCGGCGACAGTCCGGCCGACTAGCGGGCACCTCGAAAAACCACATTTTTGTCGCGATACTGCGTTACTCACAAAAATTCCTTTTCACATATCAAACATATGCTGCGTCGAAATTTTTTGCTCGTGCCTTGTCTCGCTTAGAAAATGAAGTTTTTCGAGGCACCCTGGCGTCTAGCCGGTTGCATACTTGGCAATCCGGCGCTGCAGACGGTCACGGCTTCCTGCCAGATGCAGACGCACTGCGGCACGCGCGGTATCGGTATCCTGCACTTCGATTGCCTGGTAGATGCGTTCGTGTTCGGCGATGGTCCGCTCCAGGTATTCCCGCACCGGTCCGCCGCCGAACTTGAAGGTCTCCATGCGGCTGCGCGAAACCATATATTCGCCCAGATAGTTGAATAGCCGCAGGAAATGGCTATTGCCGGTGGCCTCGGCAATGGCCCGGTGGAAAGCAATATCCGCCTGCGCCGCTTTCTCGCCCGCCTCTGCCGTGTACTCGCCAGAGGAAGCCACATAGCGCATGTCCTCCAGCGCCGCCTTCATGGTGGCCAGGTTGGCGTCAGTCCTTCGCTGGGCGGCCAGGGCCACCGCTTCGGTTTCCAGCGCCACCCGCAACTCCAGCACGCCGATCATTTCCTGCGCCACGGTCAGGTTGGCGGTTTCTTCGATCTGGAAAGCAGTTTTCTTTTCCTGCTGCATCACAAAAGCGCCCACCCCCTGCACCGTGCTGACACTGCCGCCGGCCTTCAGGTTGGCGATCGCCTCGCGCACCACGGTGCGGCTCACGCCGAACTCTTCGATCATTTCCTGCTCGCTGGGCAAACGGTCGCCCACCTGATATTGCCCGGCGGCAATCCGGTCCGAAATTGTGCGAATCAGTTTTCCGCTTAACGTTTCACGCCGACGCATGCTCTGCATTTCCATTGTTTCCCCATGGCTGCGAGTAAACACCAAGCGCAGCACTCTGTCATGTTGTATGACATCATGATAATACACCCCCAATAATTTGCGCCACCACAATCGAACACCAGCAACAAACCACCCTTAAAAACGAAGAATAAGTAATTTATTACACTGTATATTCATTAACTTATTAAACTTTACCCGAACACAGGCAACCATGAGATTGACATGGCAATGTAGCATTCATAAAATCACTACATGTATGACGACTGACTAATTAACACGGAGCCCCAGGCAATGAAGATAGAAAAAATCTCGGTAGACGTATTCACTTACCCCGCCCGCCTATCCAGGGATACCGCAGGCCATGCGCACCCGGGGCCGGAGAAGCTCGTCAAGCTAGCCATGCTGCGCATCCGCGACGAAGACGGTACCGAAGGTTATGCCTTTGGCCCGCAGGAAGTGATTCGCTCGCACGTGATCGAATCCTTTGCCCGCAAGGTCCTGATCGGCCAAAACGTGTTTGATCGCGAAAAAATCTGGCACGACCTGGCGCACTGGCAACGCGGCAGCGCCGGCCAACTCACCGACCGCGCACTGGCCCTGATCGAACAGGCACTGTGGGATCTGGCCGGCCGCAAATTGGGTCTGCCGGTGCACAAGCTAATCGGCGGTTTCCGCGACAAGGTGCCGGCTTACGGCAGCACCATGTGCGGCGACGATCTGCGCGGCGGCCTTTCCACGCCGGACGAATACGCGCGCTTTGCCGAAAAGCTGGTTTCGCGCGGTTACAAGGCGATCAAGCTGCATACCTGGATGCCACCGATTTCGTTCGCCCCCGATGCCAAGATGGACGTCAAGGCTTGCGCCGCGGTGCGCGAGGCGGTTGGTCCGGATATCGCACTGATGCTCGATGGCTACCACTGGTACAGCCGCACCGATGCGCTCTACATCGGCCGCGAACTGGAAAAACTCGATTTCGCCTGGTTCGAAGAACCGATGGAAGAAGAATCGGCCGAATCGTATGCCTGGCTCGCCGCGCAGCTCGATATCCCGGTACTGGGACCGGAATCGCTGCCGGGCAAATTTTTGAGCCGCGCCAGCTGGGTCAAAAACAATGTCTGCGACATCTTGCGTGCCGGCGTGGCCGGTGTCGGCGGTATCGGCGCCTGCCTGAAAGTGGCACATCTGGCCGAATCGTTCGGCATGAACTGCGAAGTGCACGGCAACGGCGCGGCCAACCTGAATGTGGTCGGTGCAATCAAGAACTGCGACTGGTACGAGCGAGGCCTGCTGCACCCGTTCCTGGATTACGAAGAAGTGCCAGCCTACCTGAACAGCTTGGTCGACCCGATGGACAGCGAAGGTTTTGTGCATCTGCCGACGCGCCCCGGCTTGGGCGAAGACATCAACTTTGCCTACATTGAAGCCAATACGGTGGAGCGTTATTGATCCGTACGCTGTTTGTAGAGGCAGCAACATACCCCGGCACGCAAGATGACTGAAGAGCATCCGTGCCGGACAACCTGGAAGAAGAGGAGTCAGTCAAATGAAAGTCCGCACAACACTTAAAGCCTGTGTTCTGGCCTTGGCACTCACCACCGCCCCGTATAGCAGCATCCACGCCGCTACGCCTGCCGATCAGATGATTATCGGCATGAGCATGAACAACCTGCTCTCGCTCGATCCCGCCGCCGCTACCGGCCTGGACGTGGCCACGATCGGCGCCAACCTGTATGACATGCTGGTTGAACTCGACGCGAAGGATCCGAGCAAGCTCGTACCGGCACTCGCCGAAAGCTGGAAGATCAGCGATGACGGCCGCACCATCACCTTCGTTATTCGCAAAGGTACCAAGTTCCAGTCCGGCAACCCGCTGACCGCGGAAGATGTGGCGTGGTCGCTGCAACGCGTACTGAAACTCAACATGGCATTGGCCACCACCTGGAAATCCTACGGTTTCACCGCTCAGAACGCCGAAAAATTCCTGCGTGCGCCCGATGCACAAACCTTCGTTATGGAATTGCCCGAGCCCACCGACCCCAAGCTCGTGCTTTACACGCTGGGTGCTTCACCCAGCGCTTTTATTCTCGATCGCAAGAAAGTCATGGAAAACGACAAGAATGGCGATCTGGGTAATGCCTGGCTGACCACGCATGCTGCCGGCTCCGGCCCTTTCAAGCTCGACGACTGGCGCGCCAAGGATTCCCTGCTGATGAGTCGCTTCGATGGCTACTGGCGTGGAGCACCCAAACTGCGCCGCATCATCATGCGCCACATGACCGAATCGCAATCGATGCGCCTGATGATCGAGCGCGGTGACATCGATCTGGCTGTCGGCATGTCGGTCAGCGACATCCAGGCCCTGAAAGGCAACAAGGATGTGGCGATCGAATCAGTGAAGCGCGGCACGATCTATTACGTGGCAGTCAGCATGAAAGATCCGAAATTCGCCGACAAGCGCGTACGTCAGGCCATTCGCAGCCTGATCGATTACGAAGGCATCAACAAGACCATCATGCCCCACTACGGCATCTTGCACCAACGGCCGGTTCAGTCAGGCTTGTCCGCCACGCTCTCCAACCCGGGCCACAAGCTCGACGTTCCCTCTGCCAAGAAACTGCTCGCCGAGGCGGGCCACCCGAACGGCTTCAAAACCACGATTCGCGTGCTTTCCGATCCGCCTTTCATGAACATTGCAACTAACCTGCAATCGACATTGGCCCAAGCGGGCATCGAAGCCAGCGTGATTTCCGGCACCGGCAACCAGATCTACGGCGCGATGCGCGACCGCAGCTTTGAAATCATTGTCGGCCGCGGCGGTGGCGGCGCCGAACCGCATCCGCACTCCAGCCTGCGTGCGCTGGCCTATAACCCGGACAACCGCGATGAAGCGAAGCTGACCAACTTCCAAGGCTGGCGAACTTCCTTCTTCAGCCCGGAACTCAATCAGGTCATCGAAAAGGCCGAAGTGGAAAAAGATCCGATCAAGCAGATCACGCTCTACCAGGATGCGCAGAAGATCTATGACCAGCAGGTGGGCGCGATCATGCCGATTTCGCAGATGATCGAAACGGAAGTGAAGCGCAAGGACGTGCGTAATCTGATCAGCCATCCGTCGGCTACCACACGCTTCCGCGAAGTCTACAAGCAGCGCTGATGGCACTCCGCCGGCACCGGATCTCCTCCTCCTCGGCCCGGTTCCGGCGGAACATCAGTTAAACGGTTTATTTTCGGAGATTGAATCATGGCTGTTTCCGCTTTGCGTCTGCCTCCCGGCGGGCTGCAGCGACTGGGGCGCCGGTTGGGCACAGTTGCACTCACCCTGCTGGGCTTGTTGGCGCTCACCTTCTTTATCGGCCGCGTCATGCCGCTCGACCCGGTACTGGCCGTGGTCGGCCCGGATGCCGATCAATCCACCTACGATCAAGTCTTCAAGCGCATGGGGCTGGATCAGCCAATGTATGTGCAGTTCAGCTACTACCTGAATGATTTGCTGCATGGTGATTTGGGTAATGCGCTCCTGACCGGCCTGCCCGTGGTTGGCGATATCAAGCGCGTATTCCCCGCAACAATGGAACTGGCTACGATGGCCATCATCCTCGGCACCTGTATCGGCATCCCGCTGGGCGTGTTCGCCGCCACCCGGCGAGGCAAAATGGGAGATCACGTGGTTCGCGTGATCAGCCTGTTCGGCTATTCCACGCCAGTATTCTGGTTCGGGATGATGGGCCTGCTGGTGTTCTATGCTTGGCTGGGCTGGGCCGGTGGCGCCGGACGAGTCGACCTGGCCTACGACGGCCTGATCACTCCCGTGACCGGCTTCCTGCTGATCGATTCCGCCATGCTCGGCGAATGGGAAGTCTTTGCCAGCGCCTTCAAGCACCTGTTCCTGCCGGCCTGCATTCTGGGCCTGCATTCCACCGCCTACATCAGCCGCATGACCCGTGCCTTCATGCTGGCACAGCTGTCGCAGGAATACATCCTCACCGCGCGGGTCAAGGGCCTGTCGGAGCGGACCGTGATCTGGCGCCATGCTTTCCGCAACATCCTGGTCCAGCTGCTGACCATCGTGGCACTGACCTACGGCAACCTGCTCGAAGGCGCCGTGCTGATCGAAACCGTGTTCGCCTGGCCCGGCTTCGGCCAGTACCTCACCAGCAGCCTGCTGCTCGGCGACATGAACGCGGTAATGGGCTGCGTGCTGCTGATCGGCCTGATCTTTGTTTTCCTTAACCTGTTGGCCGATGCCCTGTATCAGGTATTCGACCCGAGGACCCGCTGATGACCCCCGAACTTTCTCCGGCTATTGCAGCGTCCGTGCCACAACAGAACGGCCAGCCGCAGTCACGCGGCGCCGCGCTGCGCCAGAACCTGCAACGCAGCCTGCGTCGCCTGACGCATAACCCGATGACCGTCGCCGGCCTGATCGTGGTCGCCATGCTGTTGCTGGTTGCGCTGTTTGCACCGTGGATCGCCACGCATGATCCGCTGGCACAGGATCTGAACAACACCTTGAAGGCACCGGATGCCGCGCACTGGTTTGGCACCGATGAATACGGCCGCGATGTCTTCAGCCGCTTGGTACACGGCTCGCGCATCACGCTGTACGTGATCAGCCTGGTCACCGTTATCGTCGGCCCGGTCGGCCTGGCGGTCGGCACGATTTCCGGCTATTTCGGCGGCAAGGTCGATACCGTGTTCATGCGCATCACCGACATCTTCATCTCGTTCCCGAGCCTGGTGCTGGCGCTCGCCTTCGTCGCCGCGCTCGGCCCGGGGCTGGATCATGCCGTGATGGCCATCGCGCTGACCGCCTGGCCGCCGATCGCCCGCCTGGCCCGTGCCGAAACACTGCAATTGCGCAAGGCCGATTTCGTGGTTGCGGTGCAGCTGCAAGGCGCGTCATCAACGCGGATCATCGTGCGCCATATCGTGCCGATGTGCCTGTCGTCGGTAGTGATCCGCCTGACCATGAACATGGCCGGCATCATCCTGACGGCCGCAGGGCTCGGCTTCCTCGGTCTGGGCGCCCTGCCGCCCATGCCGGAATGGGGGGCCATGATCTCGACCGGGCGGCGTTACATGCTCGAATGCTGGTGGCTGGTCGCCATGCCCGGCGTGGCCATCATGCTGGTCAGCCTCGCGTTCAATCTGCTGGGCGACGGTCTGCGCGACGTGCTCGACCCGCGCAGCGAATAAGGAAGCATCATGTCTGAAATCAAACTGCAAGTTGAAGACCTGCGCGTCCAGTTTCTGAATGACGGCAGGATCACCGATGCCGTGCGCAATGTGTCGTTCAATCTCGGCCAGGAAAAACTGGCCATCGTCGGCGAATCCGGCTCGGGCAAATCCACCGTGGGCCGCAGCCTGCTGCGACTGCATCCGGCCAGCGCCAAAGTCACGGCCAAACAGATGCGTTTTGGCGAGATCGACCTGCTCGGCATTCCCGAAAAAGCCATGCAGCAGATTCGCGGCCAACGCATTTCGATGATCATGCAGGATCCGAAATACTCGCTGAACCCGGTCATGCGTGTCGGTGAGCAGATCGCCGAAGCCTATCTGGCCCATCACAAGGCCAGCAAGGCGGAAGCCGCCGAGCGCGTGCTCGACATGCTGGAAAAGGTGCGCATCCGCGATCCGCAGCGCGTGTACCAGCTCTATCCGCACGAAGTCTCGGGCGGCATGGGCCAGCGCATCATGATCGCGATGATGATGATCCCGGAACCGGAAATCATCATTGCCGACGAGCCGACCTCGGCGCTCGATGTCTCGGTGCGCCAGCAGGTGCTCTCTGTGCTCGATGATCTGGTCGGCCAGCGCAATCTGGGGCTGATCTTCATCAGCCACGACCTGAACCTGGTGCGCACCTTCTGCGACCGCGTGCTGGTGATGTATGCCGGCCGGGTGGTGGAATCGATCGCCGCAGCCGATCTCGACCACGCCCAACATCCCTATACGCGCGGCCTGCTGGCAGCGCTACCCAGCATTGATCACCGCCGCGACCGGCTGCCGGTATTGCAGCGCGATCCGGCCTGGCTGACCGCCTGAGGAATCCGCCATGACACCCAACATGATTGAAATCGAAAAGCTCAACCTGACTTTCGGCCACGGCCCGCAAGCCAACCATGTCCTGCGCGATGTCAGCTTCGCGGTCAAGGACGGCGAATCGTTCGGCCTGGTTGGCGAATCCGGTTCGGGCAAGACCACGGTATTGCGCTGCCTGGCCGGGCAATACACGCACTGGAGCGGCGAGATGCGCATCGACGGCAAGGCGCTCGAACACAAGCTCGACCGCGCGCGCTGCCGCCATGTGCAGATGGTTTTCCAGGACCCGTACGGTTCGCTGCACCCGCGCCACACCGTGGAGACGGCACTGACCGAACCAATGGCAATCCACGGCATCGGCGAGCGGCAGGAGCGCATCGGCTCGATCCTGGCCAAGGTCGGCCTGAACGACAGCTACCGTTTCCGTTACCCGCACCAGCTTTCCGGCGGCCAGCGCCAGCGCGTTGCCATCGCCCGGGCACTGATTCTGGAGCCGCGCATCCTGCTGCTCGACGAACCCACTTCGGCGCTGGATGTCTCGGTACAGGCGGAAATCCTCAACCTGCTGGCCGACCTACGCCAGCGCGACGGCCTGACTTACCTGCTGGTCACGCACGATCTGGGCGTGGTCGCGCACCTGTGCGACCGCGTCGCAGTGATGCAGCAGGGCGAGATTCTTGAAACACTGGCCACCAGCGATCTGGCCGGCAGTTCGCCGAAAAACGCCTACACCCGCATGCTGGTGGATGCGAGCCGGGAATACAGTCGCAAGCAGGAAATACCGGAAACGGTACTGCTTGCCTGAAAGCGGGCAGCGACACATGCATTGGGGTCTGTCGTAGAACTCTGTTTTTGAATCCATACCGGAGAAACAGGATGTTGAATCGTCGTCGTTTTCTTGCCGCTTCGCTGGCGAATGTCACCGCTTTGTCTTTTAGCCAAAATTTCGCGTCGGCCGCTGAATTCTTCGCAGGCTCGACACCAACCGGCAGCGCAGGGGGAAAGCCACTGCTGATCGACTCACATGTTCATGTCTGGAAACGGGATCCGGCCTACCCGTTTGCGGCAGGCAGAAAGCCGCCGACTGAGGATGCTACAGCAGAGATGTTGCTTGATCTGATGAAAGCCAACGGCGTTGCCCGTACGGTGCTGATCCAGATGATCCATTACAAGTGGGACAACAGCTACCTGGCCGATGTGCTGAAGCGCTATCCGCAATATTTCCTCGGCGTCTGCCGGGTCAACCCGGAAGACCCGGCCGCGCCGGACACGCTGAGCAAACTGGTGCAGGAACAAAGATTCCGGGGCGTGCGGATCAGCCCGTACGCTAGCGCGGAATACGACTGGATCAAGGGGCCGCTGATGCCACCGTTGTGGCAGCGCTGTAACGAGCTGAAAACCCCCATGACCGTGCTCACCGAAGCGCCACGCTTGCCGGAAATTGTGCCGCTGATTGAAAAGAATCCAGAACTGACCGTTGTGATCGACCATATGGCCGATATCAGGCCAGATAGACCTGACCAATTGCAATGGCTCCTGGATCTGGCCCGCTACCCCAAGGTCTTCATCAAGATTTCCCATCTGTGGTCAATCTCGAAGCAGCTCTACCCCTACGCGGACTCAATGGATCAGGTTAAACGCATCTGCGATGCGTTCGGCCCCAAACGGCTGATGTGGGGAACCGACTGGCCGGTTTCTTTGCCGCATTTGCCTTATGCCAAGACCGTTGAATTATTCCGGGATCACTTGAGTTTCCTCTCGCTGGAGGACCGCGAACAGGTCTTGGGGAAAACCGTGCAAGAGGTCTGGCCATTTGGTCTTTAGCCAGCTCATCGGCCATCAACAACAAAAAAGCCAGCCTTTCATAAGAAGAGCTGGCTTTTCTTCTATTGGAAAAATGCTACATCTCGATCTGCATCCCCATTTCCACCACCCGGTTGGGCGGAATACCGAAGTAATCCGTGGCCCGCATTGCGTTTCTCGACATCATCGAGAACAGATGACGGCGCCACATGCTCATCGCGGGGCGGCTGGCCTGAACCAGGGTTTCTCGCGACAGGAAGTAGGAGGTATTCATCATGTCGAATTCGAGCTCCGGCAGGAGTTCGGTCACTTGCTTCTGGATCGAAGGTACATTCACATCATCCTTGAAACCGAGGGTAGCGATCACCTGGTAGAAGGTCTTGCCCAGTTTACGCACCACAACCTGCTCCTTGTGCGGAACATAAGGCACATCGGTGGTCTGTACGGTCATGAACACCACCTGCTCGTGCAGCACCTTGTTGTGCTTGAGGTTATGCAGCAGGGCGTGCGGCACCGAATCGGCGCTGCCGGTCATGAAGATGGCCACGCCTTCCACCCGCTGCGGCGGCGCCATTTCCAGGCTTTCCACAAACCCCTGCAGCGGCAATTCCCCTTCGCGCAGCTTGCCATATAGAATCGAACGGCCACGCTTCCAGGTCATCATCAGCGAGAAAACCACCAGCCCGATCAGCAGCGGGAACCAGCCACCTTCAACCAGCTTGAACATGTTGGCCGACAGGAAAGTCAAGTCGACCAGCAGAAAACATCCCAGCGCCCCGTACACCAGAAAGCGCATTGCGCCCTTGACGCCGCGCCCGAGCACGGTCAGTGCAATCGAGGTCTCAATCACCATGGTGGCGCAGACCGAGAACCCATAGGCCGAAGCCAGATTGCCGGACGATTTGAAGGCCAGGACCAGCAGGATCACCGCCACCAGCAGGAACCAGTTGATCTGCGGCACATAGATCTGGCCGATCTCGTGCTCGGACGTGTGGCGAACGGCCATGCGCGGGCAGTAGCCCAGGTGAACGGCCTGATTGGTGACGGAAAACGCCCCGGAAATGACAGCCTGCGAGGCAATGACCGTGGCGCAGGCGGCCAATACCACCATCGGGACAATAGCCCATTCCGGCGCCAGCAGGTAAAACGGGTTTTTGATCGCTTCCGGCGTGCGCAACAGCAGTGCGCCCTGGCCGAAATAGTTCAGCGTCAGCGCCGGCAAGGCCAGAAAAAACCAGGCCTTGCGAATCGCGCTGCGGCCGAAGTGCCCCATGTCGGCATACAGCGCCTCACCGCCGGTCACCGCCAGAACAACGGCACCGAGCGTGGTGAACGCCAAGAATGGCGCAGCGGCAAAAAAGCGTACGGCGAAAACCGGGTTGAATGCCTGCAGCACCTCCGGGGTTTTCAGAATACTCAGCACCCCCAGGACTGCCAGCGTCGTGAACCAGACGCAGATGATCGGTCCGAACAGCTTGCCGACAACCGCCGTGCCGCGCTTTTGCAACATGAACAGCCCGATCAGCACGGCGATGGTCAACGGAATGATAAACGCATCGAAGGTATGGGAGATCACACTGATCCCTTCAAATGCGGAAAGAACGGAAATGGCCGGTGTGATCATGCCGTCGCCGTAAAACAGCGCGGCGCCGAAAATCCCCACAATCACGATCAGGCGGGCACGATACCCGCCCTGGGCAAGCCCTCGTTGCGCCAGCGCCATCAGCGCCAGAATCCCGCCTTCGCCTTTATTGTCGGCACGCATGATGGCCAGCAGGTATTTGAACGATACCACCATCATGATCGACCAGAAGATCAGCGAGAGAATGCCAAAGATATGCTCGGCGGTCGGCGCCTGGCCCCCGGCATGCAGCAGGCTTTCCTTGAAGGCATACAGCGGGCTGGTACCGATATCGCCGAACACCACGCCGATGGCAGCCAGGACCAAGCCTGCCTGATTATGACTGGCGGGAGTGGAAGGGGATGAACTCATATCAATGGAACTCCATAACTTCGCGCTCAGGCGAAGCGGGATTATAGTCTCGGCCCCGGAGCGCACCGTAAGAAAACTACGAAAATCCGCGCCAGGGTTGCGTAAATGACTCAGCCCGGCTTCTTCGACTCAGCAATCCGTTGCCAGTCGAAAAACGGCCCCGGGTCGGTTTTGCGCTGGGGCGCAATATCGTTGTGGCCAACCAGGTTCCGGATCGGATAACAGCATTGCAACGCATCCAGCAAAGCCGTCAGCCGCTTATACTGCACCTCGGTAAACGGGGTGTAGTCGGAGCCTTCGAGTTCGATGCCGATCGAAAAATCGTTGCAACGCTCGCGTCCCTGCCAGCGCGTGACGCCGGCATGCCAGGCCCGGTCATGACACGAGACAAACTGCACCAGCTCGCCATCGCGCCGCAGCAGGAAGTGCGCCGAGACACGCAAATCGCGCAGTCCGGCGTAAAACGGGTGCGCGTCACAGTCGAGCGTATTGGTAAACAGCCGCTCGATATCCTCGCCGCCAAATTCGCCCGGCGGCAGACTGATGTTGTGCAGCACCACCATGTCCACGGCCATGCCGTCGGCACGGGCATCGAAATTGGGGCTGGGCACGCGGCGGGCCGCGGACAACCAACCATCCGGACCGAGGAAAAGCAAGCTTTCCGGCATCACTGGATCCCCAGCCTTTCCATCCGATAGCGCATCGAACGGAAAGTCACGCCCAGAATGCGTGCTGCTTGGGTACGGTTGAAGCGGGTTTTTTCCAGCGCCTCCATGATCGCCACTTTCTCCACCCGGTCCAGATAATCCTGCAACGGGTATTTGTCGCCGGGCTCGTGTTCGCCTTCCGGACCATCGCGTTCAGGCACAACCAGTTGCAAATCATCGGGCGTTATGCAAACCCCATCGGACAACGCCAGGGCCCGCTCCAGTACGTTCTCGAGTTCGCGCACATTGCCGGGGAAAGCATAACGCTGCAGCGCGAGTTCGGCCTCGGCGGAAAACTGCGGAGCAACCAGTCCCTGCCGGTTGGCCAGCCGGGACAACACCTGGCGCGCAATGATCAGGATATCCTCGCCCATTTCGCGCAGCGGCGGCATGCGCAGCTCGATCACATTCAGGCGGTAGAACAAGTCCTGGCGGAAAGTGCCGGCCTCGACGCATTTGGCCAGGTTGCGGTGCGTGGCCGAGATGATGCGCACATCGATTTCTTCCTCGCCCGTCGCGCCGACCTTGCGCACCTTGCGCTCCTGGATCACGCGCAGCAGCTTGACCTGCATCGCCAGCGGCAAATCGGCAACTTCGTCCAGAAACAGGGTTCCGCCATGGGCCGCCTGGAAAAAACCGTCGCGGTCCTCGTTGGCACCGGTAAAGGCTCCCTTGCGGTAGCCGAAAAACTCGCTTTCCATCAGGTTTTCCGGAATCGCACCGCAGTTCACCGCCACGAATAATTTGCCGGAACGGTTGGATTTGCCATGAATCAGCCGCGCCGCGCGCTCCTTGCCCGAGCCGGATTCGCCGGTGATATAAACCGGCGCCTGGCTTCTGGCCAGCTTGTCGATCAGCTCCAGCGCCAGCTTGATGGCCGCCGACTGGCCGAGCAGCAAACGCTCTGCGTCCTCCTGCGTGGCCGGCACATCGAGGCGCAAGGCCGATTTGACCAAAGTGCGCAGTTGCTCGAGGGAAACCGGCTTGGCCAGATAATCAAAAGCCCCGGCCTTGAGCGCAGACACCGCATTCTGGGTGCTGCCATAGGCCGTGATAACCGCAGTCGGTACATCCAGACCTTTATTCTGGATATGACGCACGATCTCCAGCCCTTCACCGTCGGGCATGCGCATGTCGGTCAGGCACAGATCGTAATCGCGCGCATCCAGACAGGCGCAGGCTTCTTCCACGCAGTGCGCCTTGTCAACTTCCAGCCCCATGCGCAGCAGGGTCAGTTCCAGCAGATCGGCAAGGTCGACCTCATCGTCGACCACCAAGGCACGCCGTGCGGTCTTAGCGGATTTTCTGGCCATCATTCATCCCGAAGGTAATGCGGAAGCACACGCCACCGCCAGGCGGCTCAAGGTATTCAATCTGCGCGGCATTGGCCTGGCAAATCTCCCGGGCAATATACAGCCCCAAGCCGGTCCCCTTGGCATCCGTGGTAAAAAACGGCTCGAACAACTGCGACTGGGCATCCGCCGGCACCGGCGGGCCGTCATTCCAGATGTCCAGGAACCAGAAATCATCCTGCCGTTGCACGCGCAGCGCCAGGCTGCCCTCGCCCTTGCGGCAATAGCGCCAGCCGTTGCGCACCAGATTCCACAGCACCTGGTGCAAATGCCCCGGATCAAAACGCACGACGGCATTCGGCGAACAGGTCAGCGGCAGCGCAACGGCGATACGCTCGACCTGGGTGAATTCGTCAAGGAAATGGCTCAGCCACTCGCCCAGGGCAAGTTCGGTCATCTGCACCCGGTCGCGCCGGTTGAGCTCCAGCACATCCTTGACCATGCGCTCCAGCCGGCGTGTATTGTCGCCGATGATCCGCGTCAATTTGTCGATCAACGGATCGCGGGATTCTTCGCCGAGAATCTGCGCTGCATGGCTGATGGCGCTGAGCGGATTGCGGATCTCGTGCGCCAGATTGGCCGTGAGCCGCCCCAGCGCCGCCAGCTTGATTTGCTGCGATTCGCGCCGCAAACGATCCATGTCTTCCAGGTAGATCAGCACCGCGCCGCCAAAACCCGACGACAACGCCACAAAACGCGGGCGCAGCAGTTTGTGCGCCACGGAAACCAGCGCGGGTTGGCGCTGCTTGTCCATGCGCCAGTTTTCCAGTTCGCCGGACAGCGCCGGCAGCAGTGTATCGAGCCGTGTATCCGTGAAAGAATGCCGACCAAGAAGGCGCCCCGCCTGCGGGTTGGACTGGCGGATGCGTCCTTTATCGTCCACTACCAGCACGCCATCGGAAACGTCTTCCAGAATCCGCTGGTTCAGCCGGTCAAGCTTGGCCAGATCAACCCGCCGCTGTTCCGCCAGCTTCTGGCTTTCCTGCGCATAGCGTGCCAGGCGGTGGGCCAGCCACGCCACGGCAAAACAGGCGACACACAGCAGAGCCACCGTGGTGAAATCGTAATCGGCACTCCCCTCGGCCCAGACCCGGTGCGTTTCCTCGGCCAGCAGCACAATGGTTGCAATGGAGGCATGGAACAGGGTCATGCGGCCGTGGGCGATCAGGCCCGCTGCGGCGAGATAGGGCAACAGCAGCAGCCCCAGCCCGCTTTTGATGCCGCCCATCAGGTACATGACGCTGACGATAAAGGCCACGTCGACCGTGACATGGATAGCGAGCTGAATATCGAACAGCGGCTTGCGCCAGGCAATACCCAGCGCAAACAGCAGTGCGAGCAGGGAATAGAGCGCAGCCACCATGAGAAACCAAGGCAGGTTGCGCGACGAGACAAACGACTGGGAAACAAAGAAGAATCCGCCCACCAGCAGTGCAATCACCGACAGCAGGCGGAATACATTAAAGGCGGCCAGCGATTGCCAGTACACCTCACTGGCTTTGCGCCGCGACAGATCCAGTGCAGAAATGGTGTGGACGAATCCGGCCACAGTCAACTGCGATGCGCGGCGAAACGCCGCGCCGGACGGGTGGGCACTTCATCCAGAAAGCGCACCAGTTCGACCAGTGCCGATTCATAGACGCCGCGCTTGAATTCGATCACGGTATCCAGCGGGGACCAGTATTCGCTCCAGCGCCAGGCATCGAACTCGGGATGGCTGGTGCGCCGCAGGCTCACATCGGAATCGCGGCCGGTCAGCCGCAGGAGGAACCAGATCTGTTTCTGGCCCTTGTAGGTACCGCGCCACTCGCGCCGTACCCAATTGGTCGGTACATCGTATCTCAACCAGTCCCGCGTGCGACCGATGATCTCGACGTGCTGAGGCTGAAGACCCACTTCTTCCATCAGCTCGCGGTACATCGCCTGTTCAGGGGTTTCACCCTGTTTGATGCCACCTTGCGGAAACTGCCACGAGTGCTCGCGCACGCGCTTGCCCCAGAACACCTGGTTCTGGCGGTTGATGATAATGATGCCGACATTCGGACGATATCCGTCTCGGTCGAGCATAGACTTACCCTGCAATTTTTTTGGCGGGGGCCGGCCCGGCGGGCAGACTACCCCGAAACCCGCGCAACCGTGCGCGCGGGCATCCTGTTGCAGACAGTATACGACAGCGTCGCTGGGGCTTCACCCCCAGCGCGACAAAATGATGCTCAGACAAAGAGACGACGGTCGTTATGCGGATTCATCCGCGCCAGATCGGCGACAAATTCGTCGAACTCCAGCCCGTAATGGCTTTTGAGCTTCTCCGCGCGCGCCTGCAGGCGTTCCCACTGCGGATTGTTCTGGCCGCACTGGAAAGCGAAGGCCACCACATTGCCTTTTTGCCGTGCCGGCAGGCACAGCACGCGGCCTTCGAACACCTTGCCGAGGCGCTCGCAATATTCAGCAAAGCGCTTGTCCGACCCCCACAGGTTGACTGCCAGAATGCCGTTCCCGGACAGTCGCTCGCGGCAGACAGCAAAAAAATCGGTGGTCGCCAGCGGCGCGGCAATTCCGGTCGAGGAATAGGCATCCATCATGATCAAATCGACCGGGTCTTCCATCTGCCAGACATGCGCGGCGCCATCGCCCACGATCACGCGCAGGCGCTCGTCATCGTCGGGCAGATGGAACATGCTGCGGGCCACGCCAACCACTTGCTCATGCAACTCGACGCAGGTCAGTCGGGTTTGCGGCAGGTTCTGATGTATCCACTTCGGGATCGAGCCGCCACCGAGCCCGATCAGCAAGGCCTCGCGCGGCTCCTCGGCAAACAGAAGGAAACCCATCATGCAGCGGCAGTAGGTCAATACCAGTTCATACGGATCGGTCACGCGCATCGCGCTTTGGGTGTCGTATTCACCGAAGTGCAGCTTGCGGATGCCGGCCTCCTCCGACACATCGACCACGATATCGCCCTGCGCGCCGGGGCTGTAGCGCTTGCTGCGAAACAGCATTAGTCGTCACTCCCGCAAGTGCTGTGCATGTTCTCCGGCTTGCTGGCCAGGATCGAGATGCGGTTCGGCTCGCTGAAAGTTTCGCGGTCGAACGCCTTGTCGCCGTCCTCGCGCGCCACGCCGTCGGCGCGCAAGCCGGCGAAGTCATAAATCTTCGGGTCGGCCAGGTGCGACGGCACCACGTTGCACAGCGCCTTCATCATGGTTTCGACACGACCGGGGAAACGGCGATCCCAGTCCTCGATCATCTCGCCCACCACCACGCGCTGCAGGTTCGGCTGCGAGCCGCACAGGTTGCACGGAATGATCGGGAACTGCTTCCACTCGGCGTAGCGCTTGATGTCTTTCTCGCGCGCATAGGCCAGCGGGCGGATCACGATGTGCTTGCCGTCGTCGGTCACCAGCTTGGGCGGCATCGCCTTGAGCTTGCCGCCGTAGAACATGTTGAGGAACAACGTTTCCAGGATGTCCTCGCGGTGGTGGCCGAGCGCGATCTTGGTCGCGCCGAGCTCGGTCGCCACGCGGTAGAGAATGCCGCGGCGCAGGCGCGAGCACAGGCTGCAGGTGGTCTTGCCTTCCGGCACCAGCCGCTTGACGATGGCGTAGGTGTCTTCCTCGATGATGCGGTATTCGACGCCGATGCTCTCCAGATAGGCCGGCAACACGTCGGCCGGGAAGCCCGGCTGCTTCTGGTCGAGATTGACCGCAACGATGCTGAAATTGATCGGCGCCGATTTCTGCAGGCCGCGCAGGATATCGAGCATCACGTAGCTGTCCTTGCCGCCCGACAGGCAGACCATGATGCGATCGCCCTCCTCGATCATGTTGTAATCGTTGATCGCATCGCCCACGGCATGGCGCAGCCATTTGGTCAGTTTCTTGTTTTCGAACTGCTGCTTCTTTTCAGCGTCGCTCAGTTCGGTCTTGATGCTCTCGGTCATGACAAATCCTGCAAAAACAGCGGGGCGCAATGCGCCCCGCAATAGGTGATTGAATTGGCGTGGATTTTAACCGAACAGGCGGACGATCAAAAGCGAAGTCCGGACAGTTTTCGCCCGCGTGCTAGAATTCCCGGTCACTTCAGAGGGAGTCCGCCGTGACCGTGCCAGACCGTATTGTCATCGCCACCCGCGAAAGTCCGCTTGCCCTGTGGCAGGCGCGGCACATCCAGAGCCAGCTGCAGGCCCGCTACCCGGGGCTGGTCGTCGACCTGCTCGGTATGACCACGCAGGGCGACCGCATCCTCGACGTAACGCTCAACAAGATCGGAGGCAAGGGCCTGTTCGTCAAGGAACTGGAGCTCGCACTGCTCGAAGGCCGCGCCGATCTGGCCGTGCACTCGATGAAAGACGTGCCGATGGTCTTGCCGCCCGAGTTTGCACTGGCGGCCATCTGCCCGCGCGAAGACCCGCACGATGCGTTTGTTTCCAACCAGTATGCCAGCCTCGCAGACCTGCCGGCCGGCGCCGTGATCGGCACTTCCAGCCTGCGCCGCGAAAGCCAGTTGCGCGCACGTTTCCCCCATCTCGTCATTCGGCCGCTGCGCGGCAACGTGGGAACTCGCCTGGCCAAGCTCGACGTCGGCGACTACGCCGGCATCGTGCTGGCGGCGGCCGGGCTCAAACGCCTGGGACTAGCGGACAGAATCCGGGAATATCTATCGGCAACCGACAGCCTGCCCGCTCCCGGACAGGGCGCGCTCGGCATCGAAATCCGTGCCGACCGCAGCGACTTGCAAACACTGCTCGCCCCGTTCAACGATCCGGTCAGCGCCGCCTGCGTCACCGCCGAGCGCGCGCTGTCACGCCGGCTTGGCGGCTCCTGCCAGCTGCCGCTCGGCGCATTCTGTATCGACGACGACGGCATGCTGCAGCTTTCCGCCTTCGTGGCGCTGCCCGACGGGCGCGACATGGTGCGCGCACAGGCTAGCGGCACGCGCGCCGGGGCCGAGGGGCTGGGCCTGAAAGTGGCGGAACTGTTGCTGACCGAAGGAGCGGCCACCGTTCTGCAACAGGTTGCACCATGAGCAACGCGCTGCACGGCTTGCGGCTGTGGGTCACCCGGCCGCGCAACCAGTCCGCCCCACTGATCGCCACTCTGCGCAACACCGGCGCCGAGGTTGTGGCGCTGCCTCTGCTGGAAATCGCGCCGCCGCTGGATCCTGCGCCGCTGGAACACGCGCTGGCGCAGCTCGATACCTTCGATCTGGCGGTCTTTGTCAGCCCGTCGGCCTTCGATGCGGTGCTTGAACGTCTGCCTGGTGGCTGGCCCACGCAGCTGCCCGCCGCCGTGATGGGGCCAGGCAGCGCGTTGCGCGCCAGGGAACGCGGCATCGCAAAGATCATTGCGCCGAGCGGCCAATTCGACAGCACCGGACTGTTGCAGGAACCCGCGCTGCAGCAGCTTGCGGGCCAGCGCGTGGTGCTTTTCCGCGGCGACGGCGGGCGCGACGAGCTGCCGCAAACGCTGGTCCAGCGCGGCGCCGAACTGACCCTGATCGCAGCCTACCGCCGCTTGCCGCCGGACTTCGACGAGGCGCATTTGCGCGCCGAACTGGCCGCCGGCTGCGACGGGCTGATCGTCTCCAGCTCGGAGGCCGTGCAATACCTGTTCCGCTTGGCTGGAGGCGCAACGCGTCAGCAGCTACAATCCGTATTGTATTTCGCTCCGCATCCGCGCATCGTGGCCGCACTGGGCACCGAAGGCGCGACCCGTATCGAACTGACAGGCGTCGGCGATGCAGGGATTACGGAGACGATCCTCAACCATTTCAGCCCGGCCACCGATCGGGCGCTCACCGCGAAGAAAACGCATGATGCAGGATAACTCGCAAGACTCGCTCTCCGCCGTCCTCAAGCCCACCGCTTCGGCGCGCTTCCGTCCGCAACCGGCATTGCTGGTGTCGGCCTTGGCCTTGCTGGTCGCCGCCGGGTTCGGTGCCTATCAATTCCGCGCCGTGCAAAACCTCAAGGCGGAAATCAGCCGCAGCGACAAAGTCAAATTCGACCTGCAGGCCATGCAGCAAAATGCCGCCACCCGGCAGCAGCAGTTGGAGGCCCGTTTTGCGCTGATCGAGGAGCGCCAAACCGAGGCGCACAACCAGCAGGCCGCACTGGGCGCGATGTACGAGGCGCTGACGCGCAGCGATACCGTGCGCATCCTGGCCGAGATCGAACAGACGCTGACCTTCGCCAGCCAGCAACTGCAACTGACCGGCAACATCCCGGCAGCCCAGGCGACGCTGGCCAGCATCGACCAAAAGCTCGCCCAGCTCAATCGCCCTGAACTGATCAGCCTGCGCCAGTCCCTGGCCAAGGATTCCGATGCGCTGAAGGCACTGCCGGCCGTGGATCTTTCCGGCATCATCCTGAAGCTGGACAACCTCGCCAGTTCGCTCGACAAGCTGCCGCTGGCCATCGACAATTTCCGCGCAACGCCCCCCGCCCCGCCCAAGACCGAAGGCGACTGGCTGACCCGGGTTGCCACCGAGCTCTGGCACGAACTGAAGCAACTGATCCAGATCCGCCGCATGGACCGGCCCGATGCCATGCTGCTCTCGCCCGAACAGGCTTTCTTCGTTCGCGAAAACATCAAGCTGCGCCTGATGGATGCGCGCACCGCCCTGCTGTTGCGTGACGAAACCACCTACCGCGCCGACCTGAAAGCCATACTGAATTACCTGAACCAGCATTTTGAAGCCCGCGCCGCCCAAACAGTCAGCACCACCAAACTGGTCGAACAGCTGGCCAGCCAGCCGCTCGCCCTGAAACTGCCGGATCTGGGCGGTAGCCTGGCCGCTGCGCGCAACGCCCGCAGCGTCGCGGAGAGGGCCAAACCGTGAAAACGCTGCTCTGGCTTATCGGACTCTTTGCCCTGGCTGTCGGCCTGACCCTGTTCGCCCAGGTCAACACCGGCTACGCGCTGCTCTTCATGCCGCCCTGGCGCGTCGAACTCTCGCTCAACGTGTTCATCATCCTGCTGGCGGTCTTTGTCACCGTGCTGTATTTCGCGCTACGCATCGTTGCCGAACTCACCGGCCTGCCGGGCCGCGTGCGCGCCTACCGCAGTCGCAAGAAGGCCAACCTCGGCGTAAAAATCGAACGCGATGCACTGATGGCTTTCTCGGAAGGCCGCTACCAGCGCGCAGAAAAACTGGCGACCGAGGCCATGTCACTGTGCCGCAACGACGAAGCCTACGCGGTGAACGCCTTGCTTGCCGCCCGGGCCGCCCATCTGATCCGGGATTTTGACCGGCGCGACCATCACTTCGATTCGTTGCGCAAGCGGCTCGGCCCCACGCATCTGGCCACGGCCATGACCATGGCCGAGTTGCTGCTGGACGAGCGCCGCTTCGGCGAAGCCGGCGCAGCACTGGAAGAAGCCCGCGCCATCTCGCCCAAGCTCACGGCAGCCCTGCGTCTGGAACTGCGCTTGCGCCAGGGTGAAGGCAATCCGGATGCCGTATTGAAGCTGGTCGAACAACTCGCCCGAGCCGAAGCGCTGGATGAAGAGCAGGTGCGCCGCCTGCGTGTACATGCCTGCCTGCAGAAACTGCGCCAGCAACAAATGACCGCACGCGAACTCGCCGAGTGGTGGCGCCGCCTGCCGGAGGAAGATCGCGCACACCCCCAGCTGGTGCAGGCACTGGCCGACAGCTATGAAACCCTTGACGCGCCGGATCTGGCCCGCGAAGCCATCGAAGCCGCACTGAACATCAGCTGGTCGAGTGAATTGGCCGACAAATACAGCCTGCTCAGCCTTACGGGCGAAGCGCTGGAAAAACAGCTGGCCAAGGCCGAAAACTGGCTTTCCCAGCACCCGGATGACCACCGACTGCTGCTTACGCTGGGGCGCCTGTGCCGCGCGCGCGCACTGTGGGGAAAAGCGCAGAATTATCTCGAAGCCAGCATCGCGGTCGAACCCACCGCCGTGGCGCATGCCGAACTGGGGCAGTTGTGCGAACAGCTGGAGCGCAACAACGAGGCCAATCGTCACTACCGCGCCAGCCTGGATCTGGCACTGGCACGCTAAGCGCTGTTTCGTTCAACAAAAAACCGGGAATCAAATCCCGGTTTTTTGTTGGGTGCTCACAACATCTGCGGCGTCATCATAACCCGCAAGGTCGTTTGCGGACCCTCCGGCCCGGGGCGCTGCCGCAGCCACCAGATCGCGCCTTTTTTCACGGCCCATTCCACCTCACGCCCGGTCAGCGCCAGACTGGCAACCCGGCCGATTTCCGGCTGGTGACCGACGATGATCACCACGCCGTTCCAGGCACTCGGCCAGCCGCAACAGTTAAGATACGCCGCCGCGCTAGCGCCGGGATTCAACCGCGGATCAACCAGGAAATCCTTGGAAAAAGCCGCCAGGGTCTGCTGGCTGCGCCGGGCACCGCTGGTGATCAGTTGCACACTACGCCCCTGCAGCTGAGGGGTCAGCCACTTGGCCATTTTCTCGGCCTGGCGCTGGCCTTTTGCCGTCAGCTTGCGATTGAGATCGTCAAACCCGTCTTCAGCCTCGGCGTGGCGCCACAAGATCAAATCCATTTATCCCTCCTTGCGCCCTTTGCCGGTCAGCTCAGCCAACAGCATTGCCTGGGCACAGCGTTCCTTGCCACCACGCGAAGTCTTGCGCCGGTAACGCCCGTCGGACAGCATTTCCCATGCCTGCACATTGTCGACCAGGTAGGAGCGCAGACCTTCACGCAACACGCGGCGCTTGAGTTTGTGGTTCTTGACCGGGAAGGCGATCTCGATCCGGCGATGCAGATTGCGTTCCATCCAGTCGGCCGAAGAGAGATAGACATCCTCTTCGCCATCATTGTAGAAGTAGAACACGCGATGATGCTCGAGGAAGCGGCCAATGATCGAGCGCACGCGGATATTGTCCGAGATGCCGGCCAAGCCGGGTCGCAGCGCACAAACCCCGCGCACGATCAGGTGAATGGTCACGCCGGCTTGCGATGCTTCATACAGTTTCTCGATCACGGTTTCTTCGAGCAGTGCGTTCATTTTGGCAATCACCACCGCCTTGCGCCCGGCCCTGGCATGCGCGATCTCGCGATCCAGGCAAGCGAGAAGGCTGGACAGCATGGTAAACGGCGACTGCAGCAGCGCCTTGTGGTTGCCGGCCTGCCCCAACCCGGTCAGCTGCATGAACACGTCATTCACATCATCGGTGATGTCGTCATCGACCGTCATCAGCCCGAAATCGGTGTACAGCCGTGCGGTACGCGGATGATAGTTGCCGGTGCCCACGTGGGCGTAGCGCCGCAATCCGTTTTCTTCGCGCCGCACGATCAACAGCATCTTGGCATGCGTCTTGAAACCATACACGCCATAGACCACGTGCGCCCCGGCATGTTCGAGCTTGGCCGCCCAGTTGATATTGACCTCTTCGTCAAAGCGGGCCAGCAACTCGACCACCACCGTGACTTCCTTGCCGTGGCGCGCGGCCTCGAGCAAGGCCTCCATCAGCACCGATTCGGTACCGGTGCGATAAACCGTCATCTTGATCGCCACCACTTGCGGGTCTCTGGCGGCCTGCTTGAGCAGATCCACCACCGGAGTGAAACTCTGGTAGGGGTGGTGCAGCAACACGTCGCTATGCCGGATGGCGGCAAAAGGGTCTGGATACTTGCGCAACTCACCGGGAATGCCCGGTGGAAAGGGCTGGAATTTGAGATCCGGACGGTCGATCTGGTCAGGCGCCTGCATCAGGCGCACCAGGTTCACTGGGCCGTTTACCCGGTACAGATCGGCTTCCGTCAGCGCAAACTGCTTGAGCAGGAACGACTGCAAGTGCTGCGGACAGTTTTCGGCGATTTCCAGACGCACTGCGGCACCAAACGGCCGCTGCGACAACTCGCCTTCCAGCGCCGCGCGCAGGTCTTTGACTTCCTCGTCATCGACCGAGACATCCGAATCGCGTGTAACCCGGAACTGGAAGCAGCCGCGTGATTTCATGCCGGAAAACAGCTCTTCGACATGCGCATGCAGGATAGAAGACAGGAATACGAAACCGTGTTCGACCCCGGTGACCTCCTTGGGCATTTTCAGGAAGCGCGGCAGCACCCGCGGCGCCTGCACGATGGCGATACCTGAGTTGCGCCCGAAAGCGTCACACCCTTCTAGCTCGACAATGAAGTTGAGCGATTTGTTGAGCACGCGCGGGAATGGGTGCGAGGGATCGAGACCGATCGGCGTCAACAGCGGCATCAGCTCACGGAAGAAATAATCGCGCACCCACTCGCGCTGCGGTTCGGTCCACAAACTGCGCCGGAAAAAATGAATACCCTCAGCCGCCAGCGCCGGAAACATGGCATCCCCGAGCACGCGGTACTGGCGTTCGACCAGCTCGTGCGCCTCGCGCGCGATCAACTCCATTGTCGCCTGCACGGTCAACCCTTCCGGCAGCAACGCCTTGGGATTGTGCTGGATCGACTCCTTGAGCACGGCGACGCGCACCTCGAAGAATTCGTCCAGGTTGGAAGACACGATGCAAAGGAATTTCAGGCGCTCCAGCAAGGGATTGCGCGAGTCTTCGGCCTGGGCCAATACCCGGCGGTTGAATTCCAGCAAACCCAGTTCGCGATTGAGCATCAACTGGCTATCGGCAGGCTTGTATGTCATTTTTTATCCATGCAGTCCAAGACAAAACAGGCCGCTCCCGGCGGCCTGTCTGTTACAGGTCAGGCACTGGGCGGCACATAGCCCGCAGGCTGATCCGCACCCATGCCGAAGAAATAGCTTTCCATCTGTTGCGCCAGATAGGCGCGCGCCCGCGGGTCGGCCAGACTCAGGCGGTTTTCGTTGATCAGCATGGTCTGGTGTTTCACCCAGGCTTGCCAGGCTTCCTTCGAAACATTCTCGTAGATCTTCCGACCCATTTCGCCGGGCAAGGGCGGGAAATCCAGCCCTTCGGCTTCGCGGCCCAATTTGACACATTTGACGGTACGACTCATTTTTATCTCCAGAGTTTATTGCTTGGGTGTTACAAAAACATGTACAGAACGGCCCCGAGCAGCTTCACCCGATCCCGGGGTTAACGCATTCTTGCCAAGAGCGCCCCGGCAAGCGATATCTTCGATTCTAGCGGGAAAACTCCAGACACGCTGCAGCCTGAGGAATTCCCTAAGTCGGGCCGGATGCATTGCCGGCTCAACACGCTTGGCCAGTAGGTTACAATGACCCTTTTCCGAACTTAGCGCCTATCCATGAACCGTCACTATCCTCATCCCATCATCGCCCGCGAAGGCTGGCCCTTTCTGGCCGGCATCGTCCTACTGGCAAGCTTGGCAAGCTGGTTTGGCGGCGTCTGGTCTGCTCCGGTGTGGATCATCGCACTTTTCGTGCTGCAGTTTTTCCGCGATCCGCCGCGCGATATTCCGCAAAACCCCAAAGCCGTCCTCTGCCCGGCCGATGGCCGCATTGTCGTGGTTGGCAACGCCATCGACCCCTACCGCCAGCGCGAAGCGCTGAAGATCAGCGTGTTCATGAATGTCTTCAACGTGCACTCGCAGCGCAGTCCGGTCGATGGCGTGGTTGAAAAAGTCGAATACCACGGCGGATCGTTCCTGAACGCCGCGCTCGACAAGGCCTCGCTCGAAAACGAACGCAATGCGGTACTGGCCAAGCTCGCCGACGGCACGGAAGTAACTTTCGTACAGATCGCCGGACTCGTCGCACGCCGCATCCTCTGCTATACCCAAGCGGGTGAAACCCTGGCTCGTGGCCAGCGTTACGGCTTTATTCGTTTCGGTTCGCGGGTCGATGTCTATTTGCCCCTGGGCTCCCAACCCAAGGTTGCGATCGGCGACAAGGTCAGCGCCAGCGAAACGGTGCTTGCTGAACTGCCCTGAATCGAGCCTACCGGGCCCTTGCCGTACTGTCTACCTAGCTTTCCACGTGATTCAAACTCAAAATAGCCGCGCTCTAAACGCGGCTATTTTTTTGCTGTTCAGCCATGCTTGTCGATGGCCTGATCCGGCGTACCACACCCTAAAATTAGACACAAAGTCTAATTTATACATAAAAAATAGATTAGTCTTGGTTTTTCCTTTTTAATTCACAAAATATTTGACACAAAGTCGCCACAAGCCCTATTCTGACGCCATGCAGCACAAGGAGATTGGACATGAAATTGGACATCGAACAGCTGATCGCTGATTTCGGCGGTCCGGGAATGCTCACCGAAGGGCTAAACAGGCTCTTCCCCCAGGAGCCTGTATCGCGCGCAGCCATTTACAAGTGGCGCGAACGCGGCAGTATCCCCATGGCCTATGTCTCCAAGCTTGGCCCGCTGGCCGCGAGCCAGGGCCGCAGTTTCAATATTCACCATTACTTCACGGGCGCCGCCAGTGCACCGGTCTTGAGGGAATCAGCCATGAGTGACCGTCTCTACATTTTCGATACCACCCTGCGCGACGGCGAACAAAGCCCGGGCGCCTCCATGACCCGTGAAGAAAAGATCCGCATTGCGCGCCAGCTGGAAAAACTGGGTGTCGACATCATCGAGGCCGGCTTCGCCGCCGCCAGCCCGGGCGATGCAGCATCGATCCACGCCATTGCCGAAGTCATCAAGGATTCGACGGTCTGCTCGCTGGCCCGCGCCACCGACAGCGACATCCGCATTGCCGGCGAAGCGATTGCCCCGGCAGCCAAGAAGCGCATTCACACCTTCATCGCCACCAGCCCGATCCACATGGAAAAGAAGCTGCGCATGCATCCGGACCAGGTGGTGGAAGCGGCAGTCCGGGCCGTGAAGTTCGCACGTGAATTCACCGACGACGTGGAGTTTTCCGCGGAAGACGCCTTGCGTTCCGAGCCGGATTTCCTGGTACGCATCTTCGGCGAAGTGATCAAGGCCGGCGCCAGCACCATCAACGTGCCCGATACCGTCGGCTACGCGGTGCCCTACCTGACCGAGCAGTTTTTCCGCGACCTGATCAGCCGTACGCCCGGCGGCAACAACGTGATCTGGTCCGCACATTGCCACAACGATCTGGGCATGGCGGTGGCCAACTCGCTGAGCGCGGTGCTCGGCGGCGCGCGCCAGGTGGAATGCACGATCAACGGCCTGGGCGAGCGCGCCGGCAATGCCAGTCTGGAAGAAATCGTGATGGCGACCAAGACCCGCCGCGATGTGTTCGGTGTCGATACCCGCATCGACACCACGCAGATCGTGCCGGCCTCGAAGCTGGTCTCGACGATCACCGGCTACCCGGTACAGCCGAACAAGGCCATCGTCGGCGCCAATGCCTTTGCCCATGAATCCGGCATCCATCAGGATGGCGTGCTCAAGCACCGCGAAACCTACGAAATCATGAGCGCGGAATCGGTCGGCTGGTCCGCCAACCGCCTGACGCTGGGCAAGCTCTCGGGCCGCAATGCCTTCAAGAGCAAGCTGCAGGAGCTCGGCATCGTTCTCGACAGCGAGGAATCGCTCAATGCCGCCTTCGCCCGCTTCAAGGAACTGGCCGACCGCAAACGCGAGGTGTTCGACGAGGATCTGCACGCCCTGGTTTCGGACGAGCTGATCAGCATCATCCAGGAGCACTACAAGCTGACGTCACTCAAGGTGGTATCGGAAACGGGCGAGCAACCCACCGCACATCTTGTCGTCAATGAGAATGGCGTCGAGCGCCAGGTCGACGCCACCGGCAGCGGCCCGGTCGATGCCGTGTTCAAGGCATTGGAAGCTTTGGCCAACAGCGGCGCGGAATTGCAGCTCTACTCGGTGAACGCAATCACCAGCGGCACCGACAGCCAGGGCGAAGTCACCGTGCGCCTGGAAAAGGATGGCCGCATCGTCAACGGCCAGGGCGCGGATACCGACATCATCGCCGCCAGCGCCAAGGCTTATGTCTCGGCCTTGAACAAGCTGATCGGCAAGATCGAGCGCGTCAACCCGCAAGTCTGAGTGGTTTACACACTGAAAACGACAACGGCCCGAACACGGGCCGTTTGTTTTTACGTTATTTCCATGCAGTTTCGCTAGCAAAGGCTAGCCTTCCACCATTATTGCGCCACCGCACGAGTCAGCCTTGCATATACCGAAACACAGACAAAACAGACACCAGCCAATAGTAGCTCCACAATCGCCAGTCGTTGCGACAAGCCTTGGTCACTGCCAGCCCGCATCGCGCCTTCCGCAATCCAGAACAGGATAAACAGGCTGGTCCACTGCGCCGTGTAGCGCCGGCCATGCAACAGACCGCGCAACGGCAGCAGCAAGGGCAGCGCCTTGAGTACCAGAAAGGAACCCCCGGGTCGCAACGGTGCCCACCACAGCTCCCAGCCCACACAGAGCACAATCAGCAGCAACAGCGTGGATATCGCCCCCCATTGCATCACCGGCATCCATCGATCCCGCAGCATCAGGCCCGCTCCAATTTGAGCATCACTTCCGCCAGGCGCCTGCCCTGGGCCAGGCACAGCAAACGTTCGGTTTCGCTGACCGGCCAGTTTGAATCCGGCCCAGCGATGTGGCTGGCACCATACGGCGTGCCGCCTGAGGTGGTCGCGAGCTGTGCCGTCTCGGAATAGGGCAATCCGAGCAGCAGCATGCCATGATGCAACAGCGGCAACATCATCGAAAGCAGCGTGGATTCATTGCCGCCATGCATGGCGCTGGTACTGGTAAACACACAGGCCGGCTTGCCGATCAATGCACCCTTGAGCCACTGGGCACTGGTGGAATCCCAGAAATACTTCATGGGTGCCGCCATGTTGCCAAAGCGGGTGGGGCTGCCCAGCGCCAGTCCGGCACACTCGACTAAATCAGTCAGCTCGACATAGGGCGCGCCTTGCCCTGGAATATCCGCTTCCACAGCCTCGCAGACCGCAGACACCCGCGGCACCGTGCGCAGACGTGCACTGGCTCCCGGCACCGAGTCCACCCCGCGCGCGATCAGCTGCGCCAGCTGCCGCGTAGCGCCATGGGCACTGTAATACAACACGAGGATTTCACTCATGCCTTGTATCTCCCAACACGGACAGGTACGTTATGATAGGTGCATCTTATCCGACTTGAATCTCTCAATGCCATCTCGCCTGTTCGCACACATTACCTGGCTGCGCATAGCCGGATTTTCTCGTTTTGTCCTGCGCCGCCTGATCGATGACCGCTGCCTGCAAACCGCAGCCAGCCTGACTTATACCACGCTGCTGGCCATCGTCCCGCTGTTCACCATCGCGCTGACACTTTTTGCCGCGTTTCCGATGTTTGGCGATTACAGCGGCAAGTTCAAATCTTTCATTCTGACGAATCTGGTACCCGACGCCTCCGGCAAGATCATCGGCACCTACATGCACCAGTTTTCCGACAATGCCGAACGCCTCACCGCCATGGGTATGGTCGGCCTTGCGGCAACGGCCCTGTTGCTGATGTTTACCATCGAAAAGACACTCAACCAGATATGGGGCGCGCCGCGCGCGCGCAATCTCCTGGCAAGAACGCTGATTTATTGGGCCGCACTGACGCTGGGCCCGTTGCTGATCGGTTTGAGCATTTCACTGGCTTCCTGGCTGTCGAGCGGACTGCCTGACGGGCTGCCGGGCATCGGACTTTCCCTGCTGAAGCTGGGCCCCTGGCTCTTGGTATTCCTGACGCTGGGCATGGTTTACCTCGCGGTGCCCAATTGCTTTGTTCCGCGCAGTCACGCCCTGATTGCCGCGTTCTGCAGTGCAACCGCCCTCGATGTCATGAAACTGCTGTTCAGCCTTTATATCAAGAAATTCGGTACGTTCAAGCTGGTGTATGGCGCTTTTGCCAGTTTTCCGATTTTTCTGCTCTGGCTGTACGTGAGCTGGGTAATCGTTCTCGGCGGCGCCGTACTCTCGGCCTGTTTATCCTATTGGCGCAATGATGCCTGGGGCTGGAAAGGGAAACAGGGCAGCCGTTTCGAGCAAGCCGTGCTTATTCTACTGGTATTGAATGAGGCCTATCACAAGGGAGAAGTACTGCATATCAACATCTTGCGCCGCCGGGCTGGCTTGGGCCTGGATGCCACCAACCAACTTTTAGAGGCAATGTCGCAGAAGGCATGGGTGGAAGCCAGCCGCGACGGCCGATGGCTGCTCGCCATCGATATTGATCAAATCCGGCTATCTGACATCTTCGAACACATGCAAACACCGCTCTGGGCAGCAAAAGAGCAGGCGCTTGCCCCGCACATGGCGCGCTTGCGCGACGATCTTGGCTTGACACTCGCACAGTACGCCGCACAGCGCGCCATGTCAGCAGACACAGCGGCATATCCGGCAACGGATACGTCTTATTCGCAGCCGGACTCAAGCGCGCGCGTCACCACATCCGAAGACAATTCCCCCGCATAAGACTCGCCCAGCCGGCGCATCAGGATATAACGGATACGTCCGTCGTCGACTTTTTTGTCGCCGGCCATCAGCGCCAGATAACGCTCGGCCCCCAGCGCCGGCGCGACGACTGGCAAGCCGGCCTTGGTCAGCAAGGCCTTGATCCGGTCGACATCCGCCGTACCCATTTGGCCCAGCTCGCGCGAAGCCAGCGCGGCCAGCACCATCCCGGCCGCCACAGCCTCTCCATGCAACCAGACACCGTAGCCCATGCCGGCCTCGATGGCGTGGCCGAAGGTATGCCCCAAATTGAGCAATTCACGCACCCCGGCCGTTTCCCGTTCATCCTGCGCTACCACCCGCGCCTTGTTGCGACAACAGCGCTCAACGGCAAACGCCAGCGCATCGGCATCCCGTTCCATCAAGCGGTCAACATGGGTCTCCAGCCACTCGAAAAAGTCCAAATCGTCGATCAAGCCATACTTGATCACTTCGGCCATGCCGGCAGAAAATTCGCGCTGCGGCAACGTATCAAGCGTGGCCAGATCCGCCAGCACCAGCCGGGGCTGGTAGAACGCACCGATCATGTTCTTGCCGAGCGGATGGTTGATTGCAGTTTTGCCTCCGACGGAAGAATCCACCTGCGCCAGCAAAGTCGTCGGGATCTGGATGAATGGCGCGCCACGCTGGTACACGGCCGCGGCAAATCCGGTCATGTCGCCGATCACGCCACCACCGAGCGCGATCAAGGTCGTCTTGCGCTCGCATCGGTTTGCCAGCAGTCCATCGAAAATCAGATTGAGCGTTTCCCAGGTCTTGAACCCTTCGCCATCAGGCAGAATGATGCTGTGACAACGCACCCCTTCCGCCTCGAGTACGGCTCGCAACGCATCGAGATAGAGCGGTGCCACCGTGTCATTGCAAACAATCGCCACCTGTTTTTGCGGCAGCAGCGGCAAGATCAGATCCGCACGGGTCAACAACCCGCGGCCGATCTGGATGTCATAGGGCGCCTGGGACAGATTAAGCGGGACGGTTCGCATTGAAATGGGGCTCCAGTTCGCGCAGAAGGCGGTTGAGCAATTGATGGACGGATTGGCGGCTGGTATCGATCACCAGATCGGCCACTTCGCGGTAAAGCGGATCGCGTGCTTCGAAGAGTTCCTGCAAGCGGGCTTTGGGATTGGCCGTTTGCAGCAACGGCCGGTTTTTGTCGTGGCAGGTGCGCTGGTACAGTTCGTCCACGTTGGCACGCAGATAGATCACGAAACCATGGCGCTTGAGTGCTTCACGATTGGCGGGATTGAGCACTGCGCCCCCGCCCGTTGCCAGCACGATATCCTGCAACGCGGTCAATTCGGCAATGACGGCGGTTTCGCGCGCACGAAATCCTGCCTCGCCCTCGATTTCGAAGATGATCGGCACGCGCACGCCGGCCCTGGCCTCGATTTCATGATCCGAATCCAGAAAGCGTTTGTCAGCAACCCTGGCCAACGCCCGTCCCACCGTCGTCTTGCCGGCCCCCATCAGGCCGACCAAAAAAAAATTGCCTGGCATTTTCATGCCAGGCATTGTAGCGGAAAGCTAGGAAAGCCGCGATCCGGCCGCCCTATTTCATTTCACGACCAGTTCCTGCGCCATGATCCTGGGCGTGACAAAAATCAGCAGCTCCCGCTTCGACGTGATCAGGGATTTATGCTTGAAAAGGTTGCCCAGAATCGGGATGTCCCCCAAGAGCGGCACTTGATCCTTGGCGTTCGATATCGATTGCAAGTAAATGCCGCCGATCACCACCGTTCCGCCATTCTCCACCAGTACCTTGGTCTGGATCTGCTTGGTGTCGATCGCCGGCCCTGCGGTCGTATCCGTACCGCGACTGTCCTTGTTGACCTTCAGATCCATGATCACATTGCCATCCGGGGTAATCTGCGGCGTGACCTTGAGCGACAACGTGGCTTTTTTGAACGATACCGTGGTTGCTCCATTCGGCGCGGTCTGCGAATAGGGGATTTCTTCGCCATCCTCGATGGTGGCCTCAACCCGGTCAGCAGTAATCAGCCGTGGACTGGAAACAATCTTGCCATCGCTGTCGGATTCCAGCGCCGTCAGTTCAAGGTTAATCGTGCCACCAAGTACCGAGCCAAACACCCCGGTCAACGATGCAGCGGAATAGCCATTAAGTCCCGCCGCAGGCAAATTAATTGCCGTATCGTAGCTATTCGTTGTGCCCGTACGGCCCATCCCCAACTTGACGCCCAACTCCCGGCTGAACCCCTCGCGTGCCTCAACAATTCGCGCCTCGATCATTACCTGGCGCGAAGGAATATCCGTTTTCGCGATCAGGTCACGAATTTCCTCGAGCTTGCTCGGCACATCGTTGATGAACAGGGTATTGGTCAGCGGATCCAGGACCCAGCTCCCTCGCTTGGTTAAAAAGCCGCTTTTTTCGTCCTTCAAAATCTTTTCGAAATCTTCTGCCTTGTGGTACTTGAGACGGAACATTTCCTGCCGGGTCGGAACCAGTTCTGAAATCTGCTTTTTGGTTTCGAGTTCCTGCTTTTCTTTCGCAGCAAGTTCATCGCGCGGCGCGATCCACACCACATTGCCGGTCTTGCGCTGATCCAGTCCCTTGGCTTGCAGGATGATATCCATGGCCTGGTCCCACGGAACGTCCTTGAGCCGCAAGGTCAGCGAGCCATTGACCGTATCGCTGGTGATGATGTTCATGCCGGTGAATTCGGCCAGCACCTGCAACACAGTGCGAATTTCCACATTCTGGAAGTTCAGCGAGAGTTTTTCACCCTTGTAGGTTTTCTGACTGGTCAGTTTTTTCGAATCTTCCACCACTTCACGCACTTCGATGGTGAAGCGGTTTTCGGTCTGATACGCGGAGTACTCCCAGTTTCCTTTGGGCTCGATTACCAGCTTGGCCGAATCAGCCTGTCCATAGGCGTCGATCTTTTGCACCAGCGTGCCGAAATCCGTGACATCCAGCCGGCGCTCCAGCTTCTTGGGCAAGGCCGCCCTGGCAAATTCGACAACCAGATTCTTGCCCTGCTGGCGAATATCAATGCCGACATTGGGGCTGGAAAGATCAACGACGATCTTGCCCTCGCCATTGTCGCCACGACGGAAATCGATATCCTGAATACCTTGGGTTTTCTCTGTGGGTTTGGCATCGGAAAAATGCGTTGTTTGCGTCGCCACGGCATCAACCGCCGCGCCGTCCACGGTAATCAGCACGGCATTCCCTTCAGCCGTCGCTTGGTAGGAAGCCTTCTTTTGCAGGTTGAGCACGACGCGCGTCCGCCCGGAACCTTCGGCGATATTAATCAGCCGAAGCACGTTGCCGTTGACCTGCACGGCATTCTTCCCCGCCTGGTTGACAGTATTGGCAAAGTCAAAGGCAATGCGGGGAGGAGTATTAATCGAAAAACTCGCGGGGCTGGGTGCCCCGCCATTGAAGTTGATTTTGACAACTTGTTTTTCGGCAGAAATGTTGGTGACTTCAATGCCCGTGATCGCCACTGGGTCAAGCGCCAAAGCCAACGGGGCGATCAGGGCCAAAGCAAGGCACCCGAGCCAGGTTCTTAATTTCCTGTAGTTCATTTCTTCTGCTCCGCTTTTTGCCCGACTTCCTCAAGATTGAGACTGGTAGAGCGCTCAACCCAATCACCACCGCTATCCTCAACTATTTCCTTGAGCTTGATTTCGGTTTCGGATATGCCAACCACCATCCCGAAATTCTGCCCCAGGTAACTGCCCAGCTTGACTCGATATAGGTTGCCATCCGGCGCATTCACCAATGCCTGGATATTCTTGCCCTGCTGCAGAATACCCACCATCTTCAACTTTTCCAGATCATAGGCTTCCAGCGGTTCTCTCGGCCGATTGGTATTGGGCGCCAACGCGCCGCTTCCGCCACCTTTTCTGCCAAGCTCCATTTTCGAGGCACGGAAGGGGTCGACCACCTCAAAAGCATTGTACAGAAATGGTTGGTAGGGTTTGACCTCAGGCAGGGGTTCGACCTTGCCTTGCAGCCCCTCGCTGCTCTTTTGCATCCACTCTTTGAGGTCGCTGTTTTTGTCACCAAAACAGCCCGTCAGGCCAAGCAATGCCAAAGACAGGCCAACCCATCGCACGATCATGAGATTCTCGCTTTTCACCGATTCACCTCATCACTTTTTCTTTTTCTTGGCATCAAGTTCAGCCTGTCTGATGGCCTGGATTTCTGCCTCATCCAGTACGCGGTATGTCCTGACCACAGCCTGCATCGTTAACTGGCCGTCTTTTGCGGGCGCCAATTGAATATTGCCGAGGGTGACGATCCGGGAAAGCTGGGCCACATCACTCACAAAAGAAGCCAAATCATGGTAATTGCCGCTAATACGGATATCGATAGGCTGCTCAACAAATTCGCTGGTCTTGATTTCAGCACCGGGCCGGAACAACTCGAACAACAGGCCGCGCCCGACACCCGCTTGGTTGATTTCGGTCAGCAGCGTTTCCATCTCGGCTTTATTGGGCAACTGTTTCAGCATTGCACCAAACGCTTGTTGAATCTCCAGCAGCTGCTGACGATAGGCCTCGAGATTAACAGCTTGCTTCTTCTTGTCCAGAAATTGCTGCTTGAGCTGTTCTTCCTTGACTTGGGCGGCCTCCAGTTCCTGCAACTGATCGGCCCAGACATAAAAATAGCCGCCGGTGAGAATCAGTCCAAACAGCAACAGCATGCATAGCAACTGAACCGGTATGGGCCAGTTGCCCGCATCCTTGGGATCGAGTCCCTTGAAATCATCCAGGGTCATTTGGCTTCCCCTCGTTTGGCGCCCGCGGGCATTGACGCAGAGGCAGCCGCATCCGTAGTCCGTGTGACCCGGGTGCGCAAATTGAATTCCGACAGGCGCAGGTTGCCCACATTCGCCGCCTTTACCTCGACCAGCAGCGGCTGTTCAAACACCGGGGAATCGTTAAGATTGCGCATGTAGGTTGAAACCCGCGCATTCGACTGGGCATACCCCACCAAGGTGATCTGATCGTCCGCCTGCTTGAAATCCTTCAGATAAATCCCTTCCGGCGTCTGGCGAACCAGTTGGTCCACTACACGCACAGCCTCTGTCCGGTTTGACTGAAGGCGTTCGACCACTTTTTTACGGTCCAGCAGTGCTTGTTTTTCCGTCTTGAGTTTTTCTATTTCCGCGATTTCCCGGTCAAGCTTGGCATTTTCTGCCGCCAAGAAATCATTGCGCGAACGCTGGGTATCGATCTTCGCGGCCAGCACGGTAAAGCCCAGGATGAGTACGCCAATGGCGCCCACGAAGGCAAACACCAGCAAAGACAAGAACCGGCGCTGTTTAGCCCGTCTTTTTTCTTCGCGGTGAGGAAGCAGGTTAATCCGGATCATACTGGGTCGAACCTCCGCATCGCGAGACCGCAGGCAATCAGTAGGGACGGGGCATCAAGCTGGATCTGCTTGCCGCGCACTTTGCCGGTAGCCATGCTGAAAAAAGGATTGGCGCGCATGGTGCTCGCAACCTGGGTTCGGCTGGATACGGCTTCATCCAGGCCGTGAATCACGCTGCACCCGCCCGCCAGCAGGATATGATCCACCGTCGTGTAATTGCTGGAGGTATAGAAGAATTGCAATGAGCGCCCCACTTCCATCGCAAGCGTATCCATGAAGGGCTGCAGCACGTCGGGTTCGTAATTTTCCGGCAAACCGCCCTGATGCTTGGCGAGTTCGGCTTCTTCGAAAGACATGTTGTACTTGCGCTGGATTTCCTGGGTCAGCTGGTTTCCGGCGTAGGCCTGGTCACGACTATAGATGGATTGGGAATCCTTGAAGATGTTCATGTGCATCCCGGTAGCCCCGATATCCACGACCGCGACGATCTGGCCCTCGCCGTTGTTGGGCAACTGCGGACGCATCAGCTCAAAAGCAGCCTGGGCGGCATAGGATTCAACATCGACCACGACGGCTTTGAGACCGGCGGCCTCGACAGCCGCAACACGCTCTTCCACCTTGTCTTTTTTGGCCGCCGCGATCAGGACATCGTTTTCTTCGGGCGTATTGGGGTTGGGGCCAAGGATCTGGAAATCCAGGTTGACTTCATCCAGCGGGAAAGGGATGTACTGGTTTGCCTCGGTCTCGACCTGGTATTCCAGGTCACGTTCGCTCAGTTGCGCGGGGGCCAGAATTTTCTTGGTGATGACGGATGCGGCAGGCAAAGCGATTGCAACATGCTTGACGCGCGTACCCAGCTGCTGCCATGCTCGTTTCACCGTATCCGCCACGGCATCAATATTGGTCAGATTGCCGTCTGATACGGCATCTTTCGGCAAGGGCAGGATGACATAGCGATCAAGACTGTAGTTCCGCCCGGCAAGGCTCAACTCGACCATCTTGACAGCAGATGAGCTAATATCCACGCCGACCAAGGGAGGGGCCTTGGGCTTCAGGAAATCGAGATTCAACACAGGATTCCTTTAAAAATTAGATAAATAGGCCGCCTTCTTCCCAACTTGCTTAAAAGCCTAGCAGTGTAGGTCGCTGCTGTAAAGACGACTTGGACAATGCACACCATTTTGCAACATGTACCCGGGGTTCCCCAACGGGAATATCGCGATTCAAATCAATAATTGACAGCTATGACTAAACGTTTTTTTCTGATCCTGTTCGGCGCTATCAGCGGCCTGGCATTAATTGGGGCAGCTTTGGTACTACTGGCTGTCATTCTCACTTACCCCAAACTGCCTTCCCTCGAAGCGCTGACAGATTACCACCCCAAAATTCCTTTGCGGGTTTATTCGGCGGACAATGTGCTGATTGGCGAGTTCGGCGAGGAAAAACGCTCGTTCACGCCCATCAGCGAAACGCCAAAAGTCATGAAAAACGCGCTTCTGGCCGCCGAAGATGAGCGTTTCTACCAGCATGGCGGGGTAGATTACATCGGCGTATTGCGTGCGATGGTCAGCAATCTGCTGTCCGGCCGGTCCGCCTCGGGCGCGAGTACGATCACCATGCAAGTGGCGCGTAATTTCTATCTGTCCAATGAAAAGACTTTTTCACGCAAATTCAATGAAGCACTGCTCTCTTTCAAAATTGAACACAATTTGACCAAAGACCAGATTCTGGAGCTTTATATCAACCAGATCTATTTGGGACAGCGCGCCCATGGTTTTGCCGCAGCGGCGCAGATTTATTTCGGCAAAGAGCTTTCCAGACTGAGTATTGCCGAAGCCGCCATGCTGGCCGGCTTGCCTAAAGCGCCTTCTGCCTACAATCCCGTGGTGAATCCCAATCGCGCCAAACTGCGCCAGATGTATGTATTGCGGCGCATGCACGAGCTGCGTTTTATTACCGATGCGGAATTTGAGGCTGCCAAAATCGAGAAGTTGGATGTCAAACAATCCGGCCAGGCTTTCCCGGTACACGCAGAATATGTTGCAGAAATGGCACGGCAAATGATGGCCGAACGCTACAAGGACGGCATTTACACAGAAGGATTCCGGGTTTACACCACAATCGACAGCAAGCAACAGGCTGCTGCCTACCAGGCTTTGCGGCAGGGCTTGATGGATTACGACCTGCGCCACGGTTATCGCGGCGCCGAAGCGTTTCTTGATGTCGGTCTGCTCGGCAACGAGGAAGCCCTGGACGAAGCACTGGCCGATTTCAAGGAGGCGGAAGAAATCCGTCTTGCCGTCATTCTCGAAGCGAGTCCCAAGGCGATCCGCGCCTATATCCGCGGCCGGGACAGCGTAACGGTGGAAGGCGACGGCTTGAAACTCGCCCGCGCACTGCTTTCAGACAAGGCCCCGCCCGCTTCGCGGCTGCGCCCCGGCGCGGTGATCCGTCTGCGCCAGACCGACAAGGGCTGGATGGTTACCCAATTGCCGCAGGTCGAAGGCGCCCTGGTTTCGCTTGATCCGTTCAATGGCGCGGTCAAGGCCCTGGTGGGCGGGTTCGATTTCAACCGCAGTGCGTTCAACCATGCCACGCAGGCCTGGCGCCAGCCCGGCTCCAGCTTCAAGCCCTTTATTTATTCAGCCGGACTGGAACGCGGCGTTACGCCGGCCACGCTGATCAACGACGCCCCGCTGGTGATCAGCCCGGAACAAACCGGGGGGCAAAGCTGGGAGCCGAAGAACTTCGATGGCAAGTTTGCCGGCATGATGACCGTACGCAATGCGCTGACCCTGTCCAAGAACCTGGTTTCCATCCGTATCCTGCAAGCCATTTCCCCCCAGTATGCGCAGCAGCACATCACCCGCTTCGGCTTCAACCCGAAGAACCACCCGGCCTATCTGACGATGGCGCTGGGGGCAGGTTCGGTCACGCCGATGCAGATGGCCGAGGGCTATTCCGTGTTTGCCAATACCGGCTACCGCGTTCACTCCCATTTCGTGACCCGGATCGAAGACCGTGCCGGCAAGGTACTGGCCAAGATGGAACCTGAAGTGGCCGGTGAAAACGCGCCGCGCACGCTGGATGCGCGCAATGCCTTCGTTATGACCAACATGATGCACGATGTCGTTCGTTTCGGTACGGCCGCCAAGGCGCGTGCGCTGGGGCGCAATGATCTCGCGGGGAAAACCGGTACCACCAACGACACCAACGATGCCTGGTTTGCCGGCTTCCAGCCCCGGCTGGTTGCCATCGTCTGGATTGGCTTCGATCAGCCCAAATCGCTGGGCGGCAGCGAAACCGGGGGCGCCGCAGCCTTGCCGGTATGGATCAACTACATGTCCAAGGCACTGAAGGATCAGCCGGAATATGAATACCCGATGCCGGAAGGCGTGATGGTGCAAACGTTGCAAACCGAAAAGGGACTACAGCCTGAATACTTCTTCAGCGAGTTCCCCCAGACCAACCCGGAACTGGGTCTGGGCAGCAGCAGCGGTGGCAGCGTGGCGCCCCTGGAAGAGATCAAGAATCTTCTATTCTGAAATTGGTCGCCCACCGTTGGGTTCTGTTGAAGCTTGATCCTTGAGGAGGCAGCATGGCCCGTCCCGGCAGTGAACGCTCATCAACGGCCTTGCGCGCGGAAATCGCCGCGCGGGCCGCACGCCTGATCGCAGAAGGTCACATGAATGATCTGGCGCAGGCCAAGCGCAAGGCGGCCCACCAGATGGGTGTTACCGACGGGCGGGCACTGCCTTCCAACCAGGAAGTCGGGGACGCACTCCACCAGTACCGTGCCGTTTACAACCCGGAGCACCCGGAGTTGCTGCGCGACCTGCGCCAGAAAGCCGCTTACCTGATGCACTTCTTTGCCGCCTACCGGCCGTACCTGACCGGTTCGGTGCTGTCCGGAACGGCAGGGGAGCACTCCAACATCAACCTGCTGCTGTATCACGACGATCCCAAAGCCGTGGAATTCTTCCTGCTGGACCAGAAAATCGATTACCAGCACAACGAAAATGCCGGCATCCAGCATGTCGCCGGCTATCCGACCCTGTCATTCTGGTATGACGAGACCCCGGTACTGCTGCACGTGCGGCCGCTCTCGGCCGAACGCAACGCCAGCCACCGGGAAGATCGTGCCACGCTGGCCGAGGTGGAGCGCCTGCTGCTGCCGGCAGCGTGAAGCACATGTGGCAGTACCTGTGCTGCGTGCTATAACGGCCCATGAGGCAATTCCGATTGGCAGGCCAAGCACTTTGGCCCAACTCGAAACCCGCGCATGCCCGACCACTTCACCCTTGAACCGATCCAGCCGGACGACCCCGCGCCATTCCTGATCCAGGATCCGGAGGAGGTGCAGCATTTGCTGATGCGTCTAGCCAGGCATCCGGAACTCGTCTGCCTTTACCCCGCAGAGCGGCGCGAACCGTTTGCACTGAGCGCGCTGTTGCAGGTTGCACAGGACCATCTGGTTTTTGATGCCAGCCCGGACGAGCGTACCCTCGCGCTATTGCTCGGTGCGCCGTACATGGTCTGCGTCAGCAGCCTGGACCACGTGCATATTCAATTCGACGCGCCAGCTCCCCGGGCCATCACGCACCAAGGACGCCGCGCCGTACGCACCGATCGCCCTTCTGCCTTGCTGCATTTGCAGCGACGCGATTACTTCCGCCTCTCCGTTCCTGTGCACCAGCAGGTGTACTGCCGCATTCCGCAGCACGACGACCCGGCTTTTATCGAGGCCGAAGTCGCCGATATCAGCCTTGGTGGCGTCAGCCTGCTTGGGCCCTTGCCGTCGCTGCTGTTGCTGCCGGGCATGCGTCTCGCCAGCTGCCGGATCGAGCTGCCGGAAGTCGGCGTCATTCAGGTCGATTTGCTGGTCTGCGCCACGCGCGCGGTCACCGCGCGACACGACCCGCGCTCGCTGCGCATCGGCTGCCGTTTCATCCAGCTCAACGGTAGCAGCCAGACCTTGGTCCAGCGTTATATCAACCGCATCGAACGCAGCCGGATTGCCCGCGAATGAACACTTCTTTCCCAACGCTGGCCGAACTGCGCCAGATCGAAACCGATGCGCTGGCAGCCGGCTTGCCCTTGATGGAGCGCGCCGGCCATCGCGCCGCCCATCTGGTCCTGGCCTGGCCGGCAGACATCCGAAAAGTGGTCGTGCTGGCCGGCCCCGGCAATAACGGCGGCGATGGTCTGGTGTGCGCCCGTGAACTGCAGCAAGCGGGGCTGGATGTCGTCGTCTGCCCGCTTTCCGCCCTGCCCGATTTTTCCGCTGCCGATCTGATCGTGGATGCCCTGTTCGGCATCGGCCTGGCCCGTGATCTCGATGGCGCAGCCCGTGCCCTGGTGGAAGCCGCCAACAATAGCGGGAAACCCGTGCTGGCCATCGATACGCCGAGCGGGCTGGATGCCTACAGCGGTGCAATCAGAGGGACGGCCATCCGCGCCAGCAAAACCCTGACATTCATTGCCGACAAGCCTGGCCTGCATACCGGAGCAGGGTGCGATTGCGCCGGGGAAATCATCGTTGAATCGCTCGGCTTGACTCTGCCCCCCGCATCAGCAGCCAGCGGCGAACTGGTCGACACGCCGCCAGCGGCATTGCGCCAGTTGCGCCGGCAAGCGAATACGCACAAGGGCCAGTTTGGCACCCTGGCCATCTTTGGTGGCGCCAGCGGCATGCTCGGCGCGCCGCTGCTGGCCGGCCGCGCTGCGCTGAAACTAGGGGCAGGCAAGGTGCATTTGGGGTTTCTTGCGCCCGATCATCCCGCACTGGACCCGCAGCAGCCGGAACTGATGCTGCATGATGCAGCGAGCCTGCTCGCGGCACACGACTTCAGTCATCTGGTTGCCGGACCCGGCTTCGGCCAAAGCGAATTCGCGCTCGATCTGCTCGGCCGGCTGCTGGCTTGCCCGCAGCCCCTGTTGCTGGACGCCGATGCGCTGAACCTGATCGCCGCGCACCCGGCACTGCAGACCCGGCTATGCCAGCGCAGCAGCGCAACGATCCTCACGCCCCACCCCGCCGAAGCGGCACGCCTGCTCGGCACCACTACCCAGGCGGTGCAAGCGGACAGGATTGCCGCCGCGCAAACGCTGGCGCAACGCCTGAACAGCATCGTGCTGCTCAAGGGTGCCGGATCGGTCTGCAGCGACGAAAAACGCTGGAGCCTCAATGCCAGCGGCAACGCGGCCTTGAGCAATGCCGGTCAGGGCGACACGCTCTGCGGCATTGTTGCCGCTTTGCTCGGACAGGGACTGGATGCCTTCGAGGCCACGCGCTGCGCCGCCTGGCTGCATGGTGCCGCCGCGGATGAATGGCGCAAAACGCACCCGGCCGGCATCGGCTTGAGCGCAAGCGAAGTCATCGACCTCGCCCGCGACCTGCTCAACCTGCAGGTGTAGCTGCCTGGTTTTCCAGCCAGGCCAGCGCGCCCAGCCCTGCGGCGCGGCCACTGGCAAAACACGCCGTCAGCAGATAGCCGCCGGTCGGCGCTTCCCAGTCCAGCATCTCGCCGGCGCAGAATATGCCGGGCAGAGTTTTGAGCATCAGGCCGACATCCAGCGCCTCGAACACCACGCCGCCGGCACTGCTGATCGCTTCATCGAGCGGGCGCGGCGCGACCAAACGCAGGGGTAGCGCCTTGATCGCGGCAGCCAGCAAAACCGGATCGGCGAAGTCGGCCTTGGCAACCAGTTCGCGCAATAGTCCGACCTTCACGCCTTCCAGCCCCAGCTTGCGACGCAAGTGGTTCGCCATCGAATCGGCCCCGCGCGGCCGCGACAACGCCTCGGTGACCCGTTCCAGCGATTTGTCCGGCATCAGGTCCAGATGCTTCGTCGCCACCCCGTTGGCGGCGATCTCGTCGCGCATCCCGGACGACAGCGCATAGATCAGGCTGCCCTCGACCCCGCTGGCCGTGACCACGAATTCGCCGCGGCGCTGCACCCGCTTGCCGGTGGAATCGACAAAATCCAGCGCCACCGACTTGAGCGGTTGGCCGGCAAAGCGCGTACTGAAGTGCTCGCTCCAGCCCACGTCGAAACCGCAATTGGCCGGCCGCAGCGGTGCGACCCCGATTCCCTGCGCTTCCAGCAGCGGCACCCAGGCGCCATCCGACCCCAGCCGCGCCCAGCTGCCGCCGCCCAGCGCCAGCACCACCGCATCGGCCGCCACCGCAATTTCGCCCTCCGGACCGGCCAGGCGCAAGCGTCCGGCCTGATCCCAGCCCTGCCAATGATGGCGTACATGAATGGCCACCCCGGCGCCTCGCAAGCGGTGCAGCCAGGCTCGCAACAGCGGCGCAGCCTTCATTTCGCGCGGGAAAACCCGCCCGGAGGAACCGACAAAGGTCTCGACGCCCAACGCGTGTACCCATTCACGCAAGGCATCCGGACCGAACGCATCCAGCAGCGGTTCGATTTGTGCCCTGCGGGCGCCATAGCGCGAAAGGAAGGGCTCACGCGGCTCGGAATGGGTGATATTCAAGCCGCCCTTGCCGGCCAGCAAAAACTTGCGCCCGACCGAGGGCATCGCGTCGTACAACACTACGTTCACGCCACCCTGGATCAGCATCTCGGCCGCCATCAGCCCGGCCGGACCGCCGCCGATCACGGCCACGGTTGGCGCGCATTTTTTCATTTCATTCTTCACAAAATTTCTCTTCGAATTAAATCCGCCAAACGGGCATAAAACGGTCTGCGGATGAATCCCTGCCGGTTTTCGGGCAAACGGCAGGAACGATCGCGCGGCGAGCTTGCCCGGCACGGCCTCAAGTCCCTGCTTCACATTCAGGATGGACAAGAATGACGGACGGGATTATGCGCCGCACGATGCAATGGCGCTCGCGGAAGGCGGTATATCAGGCTGCGTTCGCGGTTTTCACGGGCAGGCGTACGACAACCGAGGAGCCTTTGCCCAAGGTGCTGGATACATCGATTCGGCCACCGTGTGCCTTGATGATTCCATAGGCAGTGGCCAGCCCCATGCCGGAACCTTTGCCCACCGGCCTGGTGGTGAAAAAAGGTTCAAATATCCGCGGAAGCACTTCGGGCGCGATACCGCTGCCCGTGTCGGCGATTTCGACCCAGACCATGTCATCGGCCTGCCCGGTTCTAATGGTGATTTCGCCATGGGTTTCAATCGCCTGTGCCGCATTGGCAAGAATGCTCATGAAGACGTAATTGATCTGTGACGGCAGGCAATACACTTCCGGGGTCTTGCCATAGTCCCGCTGCAAACTGCATTTCCCGGCCATTTCGTTGTGGATCACACTGAGTACGTTTTCCAGGCTCTGCGGAATATCGAGCCAGGTCCATTCGTCCGCCGCGCCCTCCTGGGAAAACTCTCTCAATCCCTGCACAATTTTGCGCACCCGCTCGATGCCTTTGCGCGATTCATCCAGCAGATCGGTCAGGTCCTCATGCATGAAATCGAAATCGATCACCTTCTTCAAGCCGTTGATCTTTGCCAGGCAATCCGCAGTCACGCTGCCATTGGCTTCGATCTCGTCATACTGTTCAATCAGGCTCAGTAGCGCATGGATATATTTTTCCAGAGTACCCAGATTGGATTGGATAAAGCCAATCGGGTTATTGATTTCATGCGCCATGCCTGCCGCCAACTGGCCAATGGCAACCATTTTTTCCGACTGTTGCAACTGGTTGCGGGCCTTGTCCAGGCTGTTGTTTATTTCAGCCATGTCATGGAAAGCCTGCGCCAGGCTGCGGTGATTTTCCTTGCGCTCGGAAATATCGCGAAACACGACCACCATTGCGGTACCCGACTGGCTGTCCGGCAACGGATTCATCGAGAACTCAACCGGCAGGATCGTGCCATCCTTGCAACTCAGTTGATCCTCCAGATTGAAAATCGAGCCGCCCTGCTCGACCCAGCTCAGCGGATACTCTCCCGGCGGGAAAGGCGAGCCCTTGGGTTTGACCCGGTGCAACAGCGCCAGCGCATCCTTGCCGATCATTTCCGCCGCGCTCCACCCCAGCAGATTCTGCACGGCCCGATTTACGAACGTGATGCAGTACCTGGCATCCAAGCCGTAAACGCCTTCGGCGAGGGTATCGAGGATATGTTGATCCTGCGCAGCGCTTGACTCAGCCAAACCAAGATTCATGACGGGCCTCTCTTGCAGGTTGCGATTATCCGTGCCACATTCATGCGGCGAATTTCTTACGTTTATATAGCATCCCCCTAGGGTACTCGCCTTACGGAACCCATTATGGCGCGGCCATGGAACGCTTTTAAAAACGCTATATTGTATCCATCCCGACACTTGTCGGCGGATTTGCGCATGACCGGAGGCTGCGATGAACATGTTCAAACCTTTGCTCCTGGCCCACCACTGCGCGGAGGATCACCCTTCCCACATTGCAGCCGAACTGTTTGCCGAAGGCGTCGCCACGCGCACGCACGGGCAAGTACAGATTTCGATCTATCCGAAGGGCGCATTGGGCGAACTGCCTGAACTGTTGCAGCTGGTGATTGATGGCCGGGTGGATATGTCCTTCCCGCCGCATGACCGCTATGTTGAGCACTGCAAAAAGTTCGGCTGCGTGAGCATGCCTTTTGTCTTTGATAATTTTGACCATGCCGACCGGGTCGTGGACGGCGATTTCATGGATTGGGTCACGCCGGATCTGCGCCAGCTGGGCCTGGAGCCGCTGAGCTGCTGGGATTGGGGCTTCAGGCAGTTTACCAATTCGAAACGGCCGATCCTGCGGCCTGAAGACATGCGCGGACTCAGGATCCGGATTCCGCCGGTCCAGACCTATAAAACAGCCATTCTGGCGCTAGGCGGGAAAATCGCCCTGGTCGAATATTCTCAGCTGGCTCGGGCCATGAAGCTGGGAATGGCCGATGGCCAGGAAAACCCCATTTCCGTGATCTACGAACAAAAACTCTATGAAACACAAAAATTTCTTTCGCTGGTGAATTACGCCTATGGCTCCATGGTGTACATCATCAACAAAAAGAGTTTTGACGCTCTGACCCAGGTGCAACAGCAGATTCTGCGCGAAGAATCAAAAAAAGCGGGGCAAATGATGCGCCAGATGATCCGGGTTCAGGAACAGCAACAACTCGTGGCACTGGCCAGGCTGGGCGTACAGATAGTCACCCCCGACGCTGCACCGTTCAAGGCCGCCATGGCCCCGGCCTATGCCAGGCTGAAAGAAAGCCTGGGGGAAGAAGTTGTTTCTCCTTTCCTGGAAATGGTGGAAAAAAGCCGTCGCACACTTGATGCGCCAGGTTGAATGCATTCAGAAAATACCATAATGACAACTGGCGAGAAAAACGGGCGCAATCGATGAACCCTCCCCTACCCCCTCGGCGCAACATCCTCTTTGGCCCGGCCGGCCTTGCTCTCCTCTACACGGGGTTTGCCGCTGCCTGGCTGCTGGTCACGGAACTGGTTCTGCCCCATAAGGCAGCCTTTTTCGGTATCAGCGAGGAATTGCTGGCCTCGTTTGGCCATCTCTCCTTCGTGATGCTGACAGCAAGCGTGCTGTTCGTGCTGCTGAAAAAGCAGCAGCAACGCACGGCGCAATTCCTTGCCAAGGCCGACGAGCACCATTTCCTGTTGCAACAATTCTACGATCTGCCCTTTGTCGGCATGGCCATCTCTTCTGCGCACACCCACCGATGGCTGCATGTGAACGACCAGTTATGCCGGATACTGGGCTACTCCAAACAGGAATTGCTCGAACTTGACTGGATGGCGATTACGCACCCGGACGATCTGGCGCAAACGAAGCAGCTGGTCGCCCAGATGGAGAAAGGGCAGCGCGAATCGTACGAACAGGAAAAGCGCTATATCCGCAAGGACAAGCAGCTCATCCACGTACGGACCCATGTGCGCTGCCAACGCAACGCACTAGGCGCCATCACCCTGTTTTTCGCCACGGTGGAAGACATCACCGAACGCATGCACCACGAAGAAGAATTCCGCACCCTCAACCGGCTCTACCGCGTGGTTTCCAACATCAACCAGGCCATTGTGCGCAACGCCACTCAGGAGCAGATGTTCCGCAATGCGTGTGACGTTTGCGTGCACGACGGGGAGTTTCGCATGGCGTGGATCGGCTTGCTGCAAGACGATGGCCAGGTCAAAGCGGTGGCCCATGCCGGAACAACCGGCGATTATCTGCAAAACCTGCAGATTGCCTTGTCCGGCCCAAGCAGCACCGGCCCCACGGCCGGTGCCTTGCTGACAGGCCAGCCCGTGATTTGCAACGACATCGCCCAGGATCCTGGCATGCTGCCCTGGCAAACCAGGGCTCTGGACCTGGGTTACCGTGCATCTGCCGCCTTTCCCCTGCTGGTCGATGGCGAGATGCGCGGCACCTTCAACCTGTATGCGGATCGAACTGATTTCTTTGACGAACCCGAACTGGGGTTACTGGGCGAGGTGGCAGGTGACATTGCCTTTGCCATGCGCCGGTTTGATGCGGAAAAAACCAATCAGCAGACGTTGGTCTCGCTGGAGGAGAGCCAATCCAAACTGCTCCTGGCCATGGAAGCAGCCAATTTAAGTATGTGGGATGTGGACCTCGAAACCGGCAACGCGTCGGTGAGTGACAACTATTACACCCTGATGGGTTTCGAGGCGCAAAGCTTCCCGGTTTCGCTGGATTGGTGGTTCGACCGCATGCATCCGGAAGACCGCGAGCAATGCCAGATTTCGCTACGGATACAACAGGCTGAAAAGCGAGAGCGGATGGGTGTGGAATACCGTTTCCGGCACAACGATGGTTCCTGGCACTGGATTGCCGGAACCGGCCGGGTCATCACCCGCAATGCCGACGGAATCGCAACCCGCCTGGTGGGCGTGAACATGGACATCACCCGCAGGATCGAACGGGATTTGCAGCACGCACGCGATGCGGAGCGCGCCAATGGCTTGCTGGCACTGGCAACGGCGGAATCCGCGCTCGGCGAAAAGGCGCTGCTGCAATATGGCCTGGATCTTGCCGAAAAACTCACCGAAAGCAAGATCGGCTTCCTGCACTTCGTCAACGAAGACCAGCAGACGATCGAACTCGTGACCTGGTCAACGGCCACGTTGAAACAGTGCGAAGCAGTCGCCGACACGCACTACCCCATCAGCCAGGCAGGTATCTGGACCGACTGCTTCCATCAGCGCCAGCCGGTGATCTGCAATGATTATGCAGCGCTGACCATGCCCAAGGGGCTGCCTGAAGGGCACGTCCCGCTGCAGCGGTTCGTTGTCGCGCCCACGCTGGATGAAAACAAGGTTCAACTGCTCATCGGAGTCGGCAACCGGAGCAACGAATACACCCGGCACGAGGTGGACACCGTGCAATTGATCGCCAACGATTTGTGGCGGATTATCCAGCGCCGGCGGATGGAAGCGGCGCTGCAGGAAAATCTGCAACAGCAGCTGGCGCTAAATACCCAGCTGGAAGACGCGCACAACCAGTTGCTGCAATCGGAAAAACTGGCCGCCATTGGCCAGCTGGCCGCGGGCGTAGCGCATGAACTCAACAACCCGATCAGTTTCGTGCATTCCAATCTGGGCGCACTGGAAAGCTACGTGAACGATCTGATCGAAATCACCGATGCCTGCCAGCCACCCGAGCCCTGTGCGCACCAGCTTGCCATCAATGCGCTGAAGCAGGCCAAGGATTACGACTATATCCGCACGGATTTGCCACAACTGATCAACGAATCCAAAGAAGGCCTGAGCCGCGTCAGGCAGATTGTGCAGGACCTGAAAGATTTTTCCCGCGCCGGCGAATCCAACTGGGACTGGGCCGATCTGCACAGCGGTCTGGATTCCACCCTGAACATCGTCTGGAACGAGCTGAAATACAAATGTACCGTCCACAAGGAATATGGCGATCTGCCCAAGGTCTATTGCCTGCCCTCCCAGCTGAACCAGGTCTTCATGAACATTCTGGTCAACGCCAGCCATGCCATCGAAGACAAAGGCGAGATTACCCTCCGGACCGGCACGGTCGATGACCGGGCCTGGGTCGAAATAACGGATACCGGAAAAGGCATTGCGCCCGAACACCTGACCAAGATTTTCGATCCGTTCTTTACCACCAAACCCGTCGGCCAGGGCACGGGCCTGGGCCTGTCGCTTTCCTACAGCATCATGCAAAGGCACCACGGCAGCCTGACCGTAAGAAGCAAGGTCGGCGTGGGCACCACTTTCCGCATTCAATTACCGATCCAGCCAGATCACGCACCGCAGGATATCCACCAGGAAAAGCAATATGAATGAAACACCGCCCCCCGCCATCACCTTGCTCTTCGTGGATGACGAGCCCTCCATCCTTTCCTCGCTGCGGCGGCTTTTTCGCCAGCATGGCTATCGCATCCTGATGGCGGAAAGCGGCGCGGCCGGCTTGCAACTGCTCGAAACCGAGCATGTTGACCTGGTCATTTCCGACATGCGCATGCCGGAAATGGACGGCGCCAAGTTTCTGGAGCAGGTGCGCGCACGCTGGCCCAAGATCGTGCGCATCCTGCTCACCGGCTATGCGGATATCGGCTCGACCATCAACGCCATCAACCGGGGCGAAATCTATCGCTACATCTCAAAGCCGTGGGACGACAACGAAATCGTGCTCACGGTACGCGATGCGTTGGAGCGCAACCGGCTGGAGCAGGAAAACGAGCGCTTGCTGGCGCTGACCCGGGAACAGAACGAAGAACTGAAAAACCTCAACGCCACCCTGGAACAGAAAGTGGCTTCGCGCACCGAAGAAGTCCGCCAGACCTTCGGCATGCTGGAGAGCGCGCACAGGGAACTCAAGCGCAGCTTCATGGCGACGGTAAAAGTATTCGCCAGCCTGATCGAACTGCGCGGCGGCAAGGTGGCCGGCCACTCGCGCCGGGTGGCCGATCATGTGCGCGAACTGGGCAACCGCCTGCACCTGGACGAAGCCACCCAGCAAGATGTGCTGATCGCGGCGCTGCTGCACGATATCGGCAAGATCGGCCTGTCCAACGAATTGATCGAGCGCCCGTTCAACAGCCTTTCTGCCGATGCGCGCGGCGAAGTCATGAAGCACCCGATCAAGGGCGAGCAGGTCCTGATGGGCGTGGACCAGCTCAAGGGCGCAGCGCTGTTGATCCGCCATCACCATGAACTTTTCGACGGCAGCGGCTATCCCGACCATCTGGCCGGGCTGGCCATTCCCCTCGGTTGCCGGATTCTGACCGTCGCCAACGAGTATGACGCCCTGCAGATGGGCACCCTGGTACAACAACCGATGCGCGCGGCCGATGCCCTGAACTGGCTGATCGACAACCGCGGCAAGCGCTATGACCCTGCGGTGGTCGACGCCCTGGCCGCATTGCTGAGCGAGCAGCACAAGGATCTGGTGGTCGAGCTGCCCACCCGGCCCAGCAGCCTCAAGCCCGGCATGATTCTGAGCCGGGATCTGGCCCACCCCGACGGTTACCTGCTGCTGGCCAAGGGGCAAAAGATCGACGCTGCCATGATTGAGCAGCTGCGCCGGCTGGAAGCCGTCGAAGGCCGGCCGCTGACCGCCTATATCCGAGAGGAGAGTAAAAAATGATGTTCCATATCCTGCTGCTGGACGACGAAGCCAACATCCTCAAATCGCTGGAACGCCTGCTGCGGATCACGCCCTGCACCTACAACGGCGAAGTTTTCCCGCTCCAGATCGAAACCTTCACCTCGGCCAAAGCCGCGCTCGAGCGCGCCCGGCATACCGCTTTCGATCTGTTCCTTTCCGATTACCGCATGCCGGAAATGACCGGGGTGGAGTTCCTGAAGGCAACCATCGACATCCAGCCCGACGCGGCCCGGCTGGTGCTTTCCGGTTATGCCGATCTCAACAGCGTGATCGGCGCGATCAACGAAGCGCATATCTACCGCTTTCTTTCCAAGCCGTGGAATGACTACGAACTGGTTTCCTCCGTGGCCCAGGCACTGGGTTACCGCAGACTCCTCGTGGAAAACAAGCAACTGGCCGACCAGGCGCGCTTCGAGAAAGGCACGATTTCCGCCGCGGAACTGGAGCGCCGCCGCCTGGAATCGCTGGAACCCGGCATCACGCGCGTCAACTGGGGGGAGGACGGCTCGGTGATTCTGGACGACCTGGACGAAACATAAGCCAGGCGCAAGTCTGACTACCGGCATCTGCATTTGAAATTTTTTTGTTTTTTAACCTAATGTTAAGAACATATGCCGCTGTTTTTACAGCGATCTATTCCCATACCCTCCGCCCCTCCATGAAGAGGTGCCTCGAAAACCAGAAGGGTTCGACACGCTAGAGGGAATTTGAATGTCCGATCTGGAAACTGATTCAGGGCGACTGACTTTCAAGCTGGTTTATTACGGCCCGGCGCTCGGCGGCAAGACCACCAACCTGGTGAGCCTGCATAACCGCCTGTGCACGGAAATGAAAGGCGACGTCATGACGCTGGATACGCAAAATGACCGAACGCTGTATTTCGATCTGTTCCCGCTCGGCTTTCGCGCGCCCACCGGCGTGCTGATCAAGTTTCGCCTGTTCACCGTGCCGGGCCAGGTGCGCCACGATGCCACGCGCAAGGCTGTGCTGTCGCGCGCCGATGGCGTGGTGTTCGTTGCCGATTCCCAGCGCACGCAGGAAACCAACAACGCTGAATCCTTCCAGAACCTGGCCGAAAATGCCGGCCGGGTCGGCCTCGATTTTGAAAAACTCCCCCTGGTGGTTCAGTTCAACAAACGCGACCTGCCGGAGGTGCTCTCCGAGGCTGAGATCGTCGAACGCTGGCAAGCTGCCCCGTGGCCGTTGCAACTGGCTTCGGCGCTCACCGGCCAGGGCGTGGTGGAAACCTTTTCCGCCTTGCTGGGCGAGCTTTACGACCGGCTCGATCCGGAAATGGATTTCTCCAATTTGCTGGGTTTGCCCAAGGCAGAGTTCATCGCCGGCGCCATGGGCGGCCACGGGGTCTTGCCATGAGCGAATCCCTGCGCGAGCTGGCGTTGACCGAGCTGCTGGAACCCGGCGATTTCGCCCGTCTCGGCGGCGCACTGACCACCCTGCTGGGCCAGCCGGTGGCGTTTGTCGACGCCCGGCATGATCCGCTCTGGGGGCAAGCGGCTCCCGGCGCCCTGTCCCAGCCCCTGATCGTGGAACTGGAACCGCTGGGCTATGTACTGGCTGCCGCCGAACCCGCGCCACTCGCGGCGGCGGCGACGCTGGTCAACGCGTTGCTGATGGCGCGCTGGAGCTATCTGTCTGCCAGCCGCGTGCATGATCAGGTGGTGGATGAGGATTACGAGGCGCTGCAACGCTCGGAGGCACGTTACAAGGCACTTTCCGAAGAGCTGGAACAGCGCGTGCAAATTCAGCTGGCCACGCTGGAAGCGCGGCAGCGCCAGCTGTATGAATCCGAACGCTTTGCCGCCATTGGCCAACTGGCCGCCGGCGTGGCGCACGAAATCAATACCCCGCTCGGTTTCATCCGCAGCAACCTGAATACCCTGGCGCAATATCTCGACACGCTGAAACAACTCAAGCAGTTGCCGGCCGATCTCAAGACCTTCTGGAAGGAACACGGTCTGGATTTTATCCTGCAGGACAGTCACGACATCCTGACCGAGTGCATTGTCGGAACCGAACGGGTGGAGCGCATTGTCCATGATCTGCGCGGTTTTTCCTCGGTGGATGCCACGCAAATGGAATGGGTCGACCCCGGAGAATGCCTGAACCGGGCCATCGCCATGATCAGCATGCAAAAACCCGCCACGGTCCAGCTGGAAAGTGCGCTGGCGCCGCTTCCGGCCATCGCCTGCCAGGCCGGGCTCTTGAGCCAGGCCTTCCTGAATGTGCTGCACAATGCGGTGCAGGCCGTCGAAGGCGGCGGGCAGATCCGGGTCAAGACCGAAACGGACGCCGCCGGCAGCCAGATCACGATTCAGGACAACGGGCCGGGCATTGCTCCCGAAAACCTGCCGCATGTCTTCGAACCCTTCTTCACCACGCGGGCGGTCGGCTCGGGAATCGGCCTGGGCCTGACCGTGGCCCGTGATGCCATCGAGGCGCATGCGGGCAAGATCGAGATCGAAAGCCTGCCGGGGCAAGGCACAACCGTCAACATACGGTTTCCATCATGAGCGACTTCACGGGCCTCTTTACCGGCAAGCCATCAGGCACGGGGGCATCCTCGGCCCCCGCGGTGCGCTACCGCATCCTGCTGGTGGATGACGAACCCAATGTGACCAAGGCGCTCTCCCGGGTATTCCGGCGCGAAAACTACGAGATCATGACGGCCGGCAACGCCACCGAGGCCCTTGCGCAAATGCGCCAAAACCCGGTGCAGGTGGTCATCTGCGATTACCAGATGCCCGGCATGAACGGCTCCGAGCTGCTGCGGCGGATCAAGGCCGACTTTCCCGAGACCATCCGCATCATGCTGACCGGGCAGGCCGATACCAGCGCGGTGATGGGCGCGATCAACGAAGGCGCGGTTTTCAAGTTCATCCTCAAACCCTGGAACGACGACGATCTGCTGGTCACCGTGGCGCTGGCACTGGAGCAGTTCGACCTGCGGCAGCGCAACCTGAAGCTCACCCAGGAAAACCAGCGCAAGAACGGCGATATCGCCGCGCTCACCCGGCTAGCGGTCACCAACCGCAGCCAGCTCGGCATCATGCTGCACAAGAAAGGCGAGCTGACCAGCAACCAGCTGCAGGAACTGGTGCGCGTGCAGGAAGGCCGCCAGGAGCCGCTGATCGTCACGCTGCTGGAAAAAGGCTGGGTCGCCGAACGCAAGGTCCGCAGCCTGCTGCGCACGGAAATGCTGATCGAGGAAGTGGCCCTGCCGGAATTCCAGATCGATCAGGCCGTGGCCAGCCTGCTGCCGCGCCAACTGTGCGCGCGCCAACTGATCCTGCCCCTGAAGCTGGACAACCGGCGCCTGACCCTGGCGATGGCCGACCCGCTCGACAGCGGGCTGATCGAGGATATCCGCTTCACCGTCGGCTTGGCCTTGAACGTGGTGATGGCCGATGCGGCCGCCATTCGCGCCCGGATCGACGAGGTATACGGCACGGTATCGTCGATGGATTTCAAGGAACTGGCCACCGTCGTGGGCATGGAAGACCCCTTCGATTCGGTCGAGATCGTGATCGACGACGATGCGGCGATTCCGCTGGAAGACTTGCTGCTCGGCACCGAGGAACCGCCGGCGATCCGCCTGGCCAACGCCATCATTCTGGAAGCGATCCGTCTCGGCGCATCGGATATCCACATCCAGCCGCGCGCCAAGCAGGTGGTGGTGCGTTATCGCATCGACGGGGTGCTGACCGACAAGATCCAGTTCCCGCACTCGCTGCACCAGTCGCTGATCTCCCGGCTGAAGATCATGTCGGAACTCGATATTTCCGAGCGGCGCCGGCCCCAGGATGGCCGGATCACGGTCAGAACCCCGTTCCGTGTGGTCGATTTGCGGATTTCCACGCTGCCCACCATCAACGGCGAAAAGCTGGTGATGCGGATTCTGGACCGCAACTCTGCCGTGCTTGATCTGGCCTCGCTGGGCCTTTCCCCGGCCGATTTGCCGCGCGTTGTCACCATGATGGCCAAACCGCAGGGCATCATCCTGGCGACCGGCCCCACCGGCAGCGGCAAGACCACGACGCTTTACTCGCTGTTGCAGAACAACGCCACGGCTGAAAAGAACTACGTCACGATTGAAGACCCGGTCGAGTATTACCTGGACGCGGCCGGGCAGGTGCTGATCCGCGAAAAAATCGGCCTGACCTTCCCGCTCGTGTTGCGCGCCATCCTGCGCCAGGACCCGGATGTGATCCTGCTGGGCGAAATTCGTGACCTGGAAACCGCGGAAGTGGCTTTCCACGCCGCACTGACCGGGCACCAGGTGTTCTCCACGCTGCATACCAACTCTGCCGTTGCCACCGTGGCGCGCCTGCTCGACCTGGGGCTCAAGCCCTTCGTGGTGGCCTCGGCGCTGGAAGGCATCATTGCCCAGCGCCTGGCACGCAAGGTTTGCGAGAGTTGTGCAGAAGAGATCGAGCCGGATACCGGGCTGCTCAAGCGCCTGGGCCCGGCTTTTTCCGGCTTGCAGCGCACACGGCACGGCAAGGGTTGCACACGCTGTTCCGGCTCCGGCTATAAAGGGCGGATAGGCCTGTACGAAGTCTTGACCCTGGACGGCCTGCTGCGGGAAAGAATCGCCGCCGGCGCCGGACTGATCGAAATTACCCGGCTGGCCCAGGCACAAGGCATGCAATCCATCCATGACGATGCTGCCGACAAAATCGCGCAGGGCCTGACCACCCCGGAAGAAGTCATGCGGGTACTCGGGCCGCAGACCCAAGAGAGCGGGAGAGAGTGATGGCCGTGTTTGACTGGAGTTCCCGCTTCGAGACCGGCATCGAGCCGGCGGACGAGCATCACAAGAAACTGGTCGGGATGCTCAACGACCTGGGCGATCTCATGCTGGCGCCGCAGCAGAACCGCGAAGACTTGCAGTGCCTGTTCAGCGCGCTGTTCGACTATGCGCGCCAGCACTTCGACGACGAAGAGCAGCTGATGGCCGATTATGGCCTGGACAGCCGCCATACCGATGCGCATCGCAAGGAACACGCCGAATTCGTGCACGAACTCGAGCTCATGACCCAAACGCACAGCGCCGATCCGCACAGTGATTTCGAGATTCTGTACCGCTACCTGGTTTCCTGGTTCAGTTTTCATATCCTGGGCACCGATCACGCCATGGCGCGCCAGATCCTGCGCATCCGCTCCGGAATATCCGCCGAAGCCGCGCTTGAGCAAGAATTGAGCAGCAGTGGCCAGGGGCGCCCAGCCCTGCAAGATGCCTTGTTTGACCTGTACGAAGCGGTGACCGCGCAAAACAGACAGCTGCATGCCAGAAACAAGGTGCTGGAAAATCAGGTTTCAGTACATTGCCAAGCGCTTGAAACTGCCAACAACAAGCTGTTCGAGGAACAGCAAATCCTGCAGGCCATCAACCAACAGCTCGAACAAGTACAAACCCAGATACTGAAATCAGAAAAAATGGCGTCCATCGGCCAACTGGCCGCCAGCGTGGCGCACGAGATTAACAACCCGATCGGCTTCGTCAATTCCAACCTGGGCACGCTCAAAATTTATCTCGAACGTCTGTTCGACGTGCTGGGCGCCTATGCCTGCATTGAAAAGCTGATCCCGCCCGGCACTGAACTGGCCGCACTGCAAAGCGCCAAGCAAACCGCCGAACTCAATTTTTTGCAGCGGGATGTGGTGGATCTGCTGACGGAATCACGCGAAGGGCTGGAACGGGTCAAAACCATCGTGCAGGATCTGAAAGATTTTTCACGTACTGCGGAAGCAGAATGGCGCGAAACCGACCTCAACCATGACCTGGACTGCACGCTCAACGTGATCTGGAACGAGATCAAGTTCAAGGCCAACATCGTCAAGGATTACGGCGATATTCCCAGGATCAATTGCATCGCTTCGCAGATCAGCCAGGTTTTCATGAACCTGATCATCAATGCCTCGCACGCCATCGAAGATTTCGGCACGATCACCCTGCGCACCCAGCGGCAGAACAACCTGGTCATGGTGGAAGTGACCGATACCGGCAAGGGCATGCCGCTGGAAGTACAGAGCCGCATATTCGAACCGTTTTTCACTACCAAACCGGCCGGCAAAGGCACGGGACTGGGGCTTTCGCTCTCTTATGACATCATCCAGAAACATGGCGGCCACATCGAAGTCAGCAGTGCGCCGGGCGAGGGAACCAGCTTCAAGGTCTGGTTGCCGCTTGAACGAAAAAGCGAGCCCCAATGACGACGGCGCCACTTCCCGTGCAAGACTTGCCCGACTTGTTCAGGCAGGCACTGGATGCCAGCGACCATGCGGCGCTGATCACGGATCTGGACGGCATCATTGAATATGCCAACCCGGCACTGCTGCAAATCAGCGGTTATGAACTCGAGGAATTGCTGGGTGCGCAATGCCGCATCTTCCAATCGGGGCTGACCACCCCTTCGGTCTACCAGGCGCTTTGGCAAACCCTGCGGGGCGGAGCGATCTGGGAGGGTGAGTTGCTGAACCGGCGAAAAAACGGCGAGCTGTTCTGGCAGCATCTGCACATCACGCCGCTGAAATCCGGCGATACGGTCAGCCATTATTTTTCCAGCGCGAGCGACCTCTCCGAGCAGCGCGCCATCCAGCAGCGCATCGACTGGCTTTCAACCTTCGATCCCCTGACCGGCCTGCCAAACCGCTCACAGTTTGTTAATCGCTTGAAGAGCGCCATTCAAGACGTGATCGGCACCCACCATTGCCTGACGCTGGTTCACCTCGATATCGACAGTTTCAGTGCTATCAATGAGCGATATGGCGAGCAGGAAAGCGATCGCATCCTGAAGCAGGTGGGCGAAACCTTGCGCGGCACCATCCGCCACGGCGATATTCTGGCGCGGCTTGACGGTGATGAATTCGGCCTGATCCTGCACAACAACCAGATCGACGAACAGCACCCGGAAGCCGTGCAGCGCTTCATGGACAGTATTTCCGGCCCCATCTCGGTCAACGGCATCGAGACTGAACTCTCCTTCAGCATGGGAATCGCCGGCTTTCCCGGGGATGGCAGCGATGCCGATTCCCTGATGCATTCCGCCTCGACCGCCAGGCTCGCGGCCCAGGCCGAGGGCGGAAACCGTTTCATGTTCTCGCATGGCGGACCGGTAGTCTCGAAAAACGCCCGGCTGGACTTGATCGGCCAGCTGCGTCGCGCCATCGATAAGGACGAGCTGGTGTTGCATTACCAGCCGCAGGTGAGCCTGTTTTCCGGAGAAATCTCCGGCTTCGAGGCCCTGGTGCGCTGGAATCACGCGGATCACGGCCTGGTACAACCGGCGCAGTTTATCCCGCTGGCCGAAGAAACCGGCCTGATCATTCCCATGAGTGAATGGATTCTCGATGCCGCTTGCCGGCAGATGCGCGATTGGAACCGCCAAGGGCTGCCCGCGCTGCGCATCGCGGTCAACATGAGCGCACGCCACCTGCACATGAAAACACTGCCGGAAAAAATAGCCCAATTGCTGGCCCATAGCGGACTGGCGCCCTGGCAACTCGAACTGGAACTGACTGAAAGCATGATGATGCACGATGTCGCCGTCGTCATCGGCATCGTCGACCAGCTCAAAAACCTGGGCGTGCAGCTTTCGCTCGATGATTTCGGCACCGGTTATTCCTCGCTCGCCTACCTGTCGCGCCTTTCGATCAACGCCCTCAAGATCGACCAGTCTTTTGTGCGCGATATCACCAGCAATCCGGTCAATGCCTCGATCGTGCAGGCCACCATTGCCATGGCGCACAAACTGGGGATGCGCGTGATTGCCGAAGGCGTGGAAACCGAAGCCCAGCGCATCTTCCTGCGGCGCCATGGTTGCGATGAAATCCAGGGCTTCGGCTTCAGCCGGCCAGTGCCGGCGGAACAAGCCGGCCAGATGCTGCGTGAGGGACGCAGGCTGGAATCCTCCACGCCTGCGGCAGACGACCATGACCTGCCCACCCTGATGCTGGTCGATGACGAACCCAGCATCATCAGCACCCTGCGCCGCGTGTTCCACCACCAGGGCTATCGCCTTCTCTGCGCAAACTGTGCGGCCGACGCACTGGAACTTTTGGCCGTCAATCATGTGGATGTGATTCTCTCCGACCAGCGCATGCCGGACATGACCGGCGTGGAGCTGCTTTCCCGCGTCAAGGAGCTTTATCCCAAGACTGTTCGCATCGTGCTTTCCGGTTATGCCGATATCAACGCCGTCACCGATGCCATCAACAAGGGCGCCATCTACAAATACTTCACCAAGCCCTGGGACAACGAAATACTGCGCGAGGAAATCCGTCGGGTTTTCTATACCTTGCGCGAATAATCCACGCAGTTTTCAAACGCTCACTCCCCGCAATTTGCCGCAACGCAAACCCCGCGCAAGCACGCAAGCGCTTTCCTTGACGCCCTCCCGGACGTGACATAGTTTTTAATCTAAAGGCCTATCTCGCCAGGCGAGCGCCCCTGCCCCCGCACCGGTTTTCTCCTCCGCCCAAGACAGGTCCCAAAAGGAGCGAGTCCATGAAAAAGACCAAATACGTATACGCCTTCAACAGTGGCAAGGCCGAAGGCAATGCCGGCATGAAAAGCGATCTGGGCGGCAAGGGCGCCAACCTCGCGGAAATGACCAACCTCGGCATCCCCGTTCCGCCCGGCTTCACCCTGTCGACCGAGGTCTGCGCGGCCTACCACCAGAAAAAACACAAATATCCGGAAGGATTGGCGGAAGAAGTGGCCGAACACCTGGCGCGGCTGGAAACGGTCATGGGCAAGCGCTTCGGCGATGCCGATGATCCGCTGCTGGTCTCGGTGCGTTCGGGCGCGGCGGTATCGATGCCGGGCATGATGGATACCATCCTCAACCTCGGGCTCAACGACAAGGCAGTGGAAGGGCTCGCCAGAAAAACCGGCAACCCGCGCTTTGCCTGGGACAGCTACCGCCGCTTCATCCAGATGTACGGCAACGTGGTGATGAACGTGCCGCACGAGGATTTCGAACACGCACTGGAATCGATCAAGGCGGCCAGAAAGGTCGAGCTCGATACCCAGCTCAGCGCCGAAGACCTGAAGGAAGTGGTGGGCCTCTACAAGAAGATCTACAAGGAATTCACCAAGAAAGCCTTTCCGCAAGCGCCGCAAGACCAGTTGTGGGGCGCCATCGGCGCTGTGTTCGGCAGCTGGATGAACGAGCGCGCGATCAAGTACCGCGAACTCAACCACATCAAGGACCTGAAGGGCACCGCGGTCAACGTGCAGTCGATGGTGTTCGGCAACTGGGGCGAAGATTCGGGCACCGGCGTGTGCTTCAGCCGCGACCCCTCCACCGGCCTGAACGAGTTCTACGGCGAATACCTGATGAACGCGCAGGGCGAAGACGTGGTGGCCGGCATCCGCACCCCGGAAAAAATCGCCACCCTCGCCCGCCACAACCAGGCCATCTACGACCAGCTCGAAGGCATCAAGAACCGGCTGGAAAAACACTTCCGCAACATGCAGGACATGGAATTCACCGTGCAGCAGGGCAAGCTGTTCCTGCTGCAGACCCGCACCGGCGCGCGCACCGGCCAGGCAGCGGTGCGCATCGCGGTGGAAATGGTGAAGGAAAAACTCATCAGCAAGGAAGAAGCCATCGGCCGCGTGCTGCCCACGCACATCGACCAGATGCTGCACCCGATGATCGACCCCAAGCTGCAAAAATCCGCCAGGCCGCTGGGCAAGGGGCTGAATGCCTCGCCGGGCGCAGCCTGTGGCCAGATCGTGTTCAACGCCAAGGATGCCGAAATCCAGGCCAAGGAGGGCAAGAAAGTGCTGCTGGTGCGCAAGGAAACCAGCCCCGAGGACATCGGCGGCATGGCCGTGGCGCAGGGCATTCTGACCTGTACCGGCGGCATGACCAGCCACGCTGCGGTGGTAGCGCGCGGCATGGGCACGCCCTGCGTTTCCGGCGCCAAGGATGTGACCATCGTCGGCAAGACCGCGCGCATCGGCGGGCAGGAGTTCAAGGAAGGCGACTGGCTGACCATCGACGGCTCGACCGGCGGTATCTACGCCGGGCACCTGAACCTGATCGCGCCCAAGATGGGCGGGGAACTGGCCACGCTGCTGAAATGGTGCGACGAGATCCGCAAGAAATCGGTACGCGGCAAGGTCAAGGGCTTCGGCGTGCGCACCAATGCCGATACCCCGGCCGATGCCAAGCGCGCGTTCGATTTCGGCGCCGATGGCGTCGGGCTATGCCGCACCGAGCACATGTTCTTCGACGCGGAAAAACTGCTGCATTTCCGCGCGATGATCGTGGCCGACTCGCCGCAAGAGCGCCAAGCCGCGCTGAAAAAAATCCTGCCGCTGCAGAAAAAGGATTTCGTCGGCATCTTCAAGGCCATGGAAGGCCACCCGGTGACCATCCGCCTGCTCGATCCGCCGCTGCACGAATTCGTCCCGCACAAGAAGGCGGAAATCGACGAGCTCGCCGCCTTGCTCAAGGCCGACGCGCACACGCTGCAGATCAAGATCGAGCACCTGCACGAGGCCAACCCGATGCTCGGGCATCGCGGCTGCCGGCTGGCGATTACCTACCCGGAAATCTACGACGTGCAGGTCGAGGCCATCATGCAGGCCGCCGTGGAATGTCACAAGAAAGGCATTCCCTGCGAGCCGGAAATCATGATCCCGATCGTGTGCGAACCCAACGAAGTGGCGATCCTGCGCCAGCGAACCGAGAAGATCGTCGCCGATTACCTGAACCGCAACCAGCTCAAGTTCGAGGTCAAGATCGGCACCATGATCGAAGTGCCGCGCGCGGCCATCCTGGCCGACGAAATCGCCGAGCACGCCGATTTCTTCAGCTACGGCACCAACGACCTCACGCAGATGACCTACGCCTTCAGCCGCGACGACGCCGGCTCCTTCCTGCCGGACTACCTGGAACAAGGCGTGCTAACTGAAGACCCGACCCACACCATCGACGAGAAAGGCGTCGGTTTCCTGATGCGCTATGCGGCGGAAGGCGGGCGCAAGACCAAGCCCAAGCTGAAAATCGGCATCTGCGGCGAACAGGGGGGCGATCCGGCCACCATCGATTTCTGCTACCGCATCGGCCTCAATTATGTGTCCTGCTCGCCGTTCCGGGTGCCGATTGCCCGGCTCGCCGGGGCACAGGCGGTGCTGCGCAATGGCAACAAATAGTCTTTGAAACTTGGTACGAAAAACGGGCACATGCATGTGCCCGTTTTCATTGCCGTGTCAGAGGTTTACAGCACCGACAGCCAGCCACCGTCCACGTACACAATCTGGCCATTCACGTAGTTGGACGCAGACGAAGCCAGGTAAACCGCGGTACCGATCAGCTCTTCGGGCCTGCCCCAGCGCTTGGCGGGGTTGCTGCTCTTCACCCAGGCATCGAATTCGGGATTGTTGACCAGGGCTTCGTTCATGTCGGTCAGGATATAGCCCGGGCCGATCGAGTTGGCCTGGATATTGAACTGCGCCCATTCGGCCGCCATGGCACGCGACAGCATCTTGATGCCGCCCTTGGCCGCCGTGTACGGCGCGATCGTGGGGCGGGCGGCTTCGCTGGTCAGCGAACCGATATTGATGATCTTGCCGCCGCGGCCGCGCGCGATCATGCGCTTGGCAGCTTCCTTGCCTACGATAAAGGCGCTGGTGAGGTTGGTATCGATCACCCGTTGCCAGTCTTTCAGTTCCAGCTCGACCATCGGCTTGCGAAACTGGATGCCGGCATTGTTGATCAGGATATCCACTTCCACGCCATCCTGGTCAAGCTGCTCGAATGCCGCAATGACGGCGGCTTCATCGCTGACATCCAGCGCCAGGCCGCGTGCCTGGTAACCCTTGGCCTGCAGCTTGGCAACCGCTTCGTCCACGGCCGCTTGCTGGCGGCTGTTCACGATGACGGTGGCGCCTTCCGCCGCAAGCCCCTCTGCCAGGGCATAGCCGATACCGCGTACCGAACCGGTTATCAGTGCGGTGCGTCCGCTCAGATCAAACAGTGCTGACATTTATTTGTATCCTTTTGCAATTGCTGCGAATTGATTCATTCCGACTGCGGCTGCCCGCGCCAGGCTCTGCTGATGGCCCCCGCTTCCCACCAATCGAGTTTGCTCGATCTGCTGTTCTGCAGGATAGCTGTCAGATTGCTGTTGCCGCCTCGAATTTCAACCAGGGCCGGGTCAACTTTGCCGGAATTTTTGGCTTATTGCGCCGATTAAACCCGCTTCCAAATTCACAACCAGGGCCGATTGACTTATCATCGCGCCATATTGAGCCAATTGTCTGACAATTTCAATGTCAATGCCGCTAATTGGTCAATCAATCTTTACGTAGAGGTTATTTTGGAAGAGCCCGTCACAAAACTGGACCGCATTGTCGAACAATTTGGCGAGCAAATTGTGCAGGGGAAATACACGCCCGGTGCAGCGTTGCCCGCCGAGACCGAGTTATGCCAGAACTACGAAGTATCGCGCGCCACCTTGCGCGAAGTCGTCAAGGTGCTCGCCGCAAAGCGGCTGATCAACGTTCAGCGCCATCGCGGCTTGTTGATCATGCCCAAGGAAAAATGGAACTACCTCGATACGGATGTGCTGCGCTGGGTGCTCTCCGTGGAAAACAACTACGACTTCATCCACATCCTGCTCGAAACCCGGATCGTGGTCGAACCCGCCATTGCCGAATGGGCGGCATCCCGGGCCACCGCCGTGGATCTGGTCGAGATGGAATCCGCGCTGAACGACATGGACCGGCTGTATGAGGACAAAAATGCGTTCAACCTGGCGGATATCCGTTTCCACCAGGCACTGATCGCCGCTGCGCACAACGTGGTCATCGAACAATTGGGCGAAGCCATCAGCACCCTGCAGCGCGCAGTATTCGATGTCACCTACTTCGCGGACCATGAAACCCGCGAAGTCACGATCAGCCAGCACCGCAAACTCTACGACGCCGTGCGGCTGCAAAACCCGAAAGTGGCACGCAAGATCAGCCTGGCCATGATTACCGGCGTTGAGAAGCGCATTGCCGAAAAATACGCGGCAAAACCCTGAGTATTTAAAAGTCCACGTAGCGCGTCACTTTCATTTCGGAAAATGACGCGCTCGTTTTTCAGCTCCCCAATCAGAACGGATCAGAACGTCAACTGCACCTTCATCTGCGAGCGACGATCCGATGCCAGCTCGAAAGCTTCCACCGCCCGGTCAACCGGCAGCGTCGCGGTAATGATCGGCTTCACATTGATGCGCCCTTCCTTGATCAGGCGCGCGGCCAACGCGTATTCGCTATCGAAGCGGAAGGCGCCGACCAGGCTGATTTCCTTGCCAACGATCACGCCGATCGGGATCGGCACATCGCCGGTCACGCCGACTTGTACGATCGTGCCGCGCGGGCGCAGTGCCGGGATCACATCCTTCAATACCGCGCCAACGCCAGTGCATTCGATGGCGACATCGAAGTAGCCCTTGTCGGCAGTGAATTCTTCGGCCTTCAGACCCGGTTCGATCGACACGTTCACGGTACGGGTTGCGCCCATTTCCACGGCTTTGGCCAGTGCGGCATCGTGCAGATCGGTCGCGACGACTTCGAGTGCGCCGGCATAGCGCGCGGCAGCCACCACCAGTGCGCCAATCGGGCCGGAGCCGGTCACGAGGACCTTCTTGCCAGCGAGGTTGCCAGCCTGCTTGACCGCATGCAGTGCGACCGAGAGCGGTTCGCAGCAGGCGGCTTCGCCCAGCGACACGGTATCGCCAACCGGCTCGCACTGGTATTCCTCGGCCACGATCAGTTCGCGGAAAGCGCCCTGGCTGTGCGGGGTGCGCATCGCACTGCCGTAGAACCACATGTCCAGACAGTGGTGATGCTGGCCTTCCTGGCAGAACTTGCACTTGCCACACGGGCGGCTCGGGTTCAGCGCGATGCGGTCGCCCGCCTTGACGCGCGTGACCTTGCTGCCGACGGCTTCGACCGTACCGGCGACTTCATGACCAAGCACGATCGGCTGCTTGACGCGCACGACGCCGAAACCGCCGTGCAGGTAGTAGTGCAGATCGGAGCCGCAGATACCGCCGGCGCCGATGCGCACCAGCACCTGGTCGTCTTTCATCTCGGCGACGGGCACGTTTTCAATGTGCAGATCTTTTTCTGCATACAGTACGCAAGCTTTTGCTTCCATTTCGTATCTCCTTTGGAAATGCTTAGAAACTCTGCTCCCGCGAGGCGATTCCCCGCCAATAAAAACAGCCCGGCTTGGGAGGAAAGCCGGGCCGCTCGGTCATGCAAAATGCTATCTACAACAGTAGGCGAGCGAGCCAAAGCAGGTGACAGGAGGACGGAGCACAGGAACCGCCATGTATACGGATATACATGAGGACGCCCCGCAGGAAGTACCCTTGGGGTACGCCCGAAGGAAGCACTCCTGGGGTGTTCCGAGCACCGCCCGATGCCGCGCAGCAAATCCCTGCGGGACTGTCAGATGCGAAGGCGTAGCCGCCTAATGCTTACTTGGCATCGCGGATGGCATCGATATCCTTGATGAAGCTCTCGCCACCGAACTTGGCCACGAACGATTGACGTACCGGCTTGGTGGCTTCCAGGAACGGCTTCGGATCGACGCTTTCCACCACTTGCACGCCTGCCTTCTTCAGGTTGGCGATGATGGTGCTGATGTTCTCGGCATTCAGCTTGCGCTGAAGCTGGCCGGCTTCATGCGCGGCATCGACCACAATTTTTTGTTGTGCCGGCGGCAGCGCATCGAACTTGGCCTTGTTCATGGTCACGATCAAGGGGCTGTAGGCATGGTTGGTGATGGAGAGGTGCTTCTGCACTTCATACAGCTTGGCCGACCACAGCACGCCGAGCGGGTGTTCCTGGGCATCGACGGTCTTCATTTCCAGCGCGGTATAGAGTTCGGCCAGAGGCATCGGTACCGGGTTGGCGCCGAGCAGCTTGAAGGCTTCGATATGCACCGGGCTGCCGGTGGTGCGGATCTTCAGGCCTTTCACATCGGCCGGGGTGCGAACCGGCCCCTTGGAATTGGTGACTTCGCGCCAGCCGTTATCCCAGTAAGCCAGACCCTTCAGACCGAACTCGCCCATCTTGTCGAGCAGATCCTGGCCGACCTTGCCATCGAGCGCACGGTAGGCGTGGGCACTGTCCTTGAACAGGAACGGGATATCCATTACGCCGAACAGCGGCACCAGACCGCTGAAGTTGGAAGAACCGGAAACGGCGATATCGATGGTGCCGCCGCGGGTGCCGCTGATGGCAGCTTGCGCGTTGCCCAGCGTGCTATCGGCAAAAACCTTGAGGTCGAGCGCGCCATTGGTTTTGGCTTTGATGATCTCGCCCATTTTCGTCGCGGCTGCAAATTGCGTATCGGTACGCGGGGCCTCGGAGGCAAAGCGCAGGGTCTGCGCCTGTACCATGCCCATCACGCCAGTCATCAGGCCGGCCAGCAACAGCGATGCAAACAAACCATTTTTCTGCTTCATTTCACTTCTCCTGTTTTAGATAAAACTGCAAACACACCACACCCGGGAAACCGCGCCAGAATCTTCGGTTTCCCGTTTCCTGCGTTCCAATCAGAAGAACCAATGCATCGGAACGGTCACCAGCTGCGGGAACAGCACCAGCAGGAACATCACCAGCGTTTCTGCGATCAGGAACGGCCACATGCCCTTGAT
>Ga0316604_10000282_pt1 | contig 72087 bp, 62 predicted proteins | sample OWC_soil_day20_C_FD_207650 | JGI IMG/M metagenome (GOLD analysis project Ga0316604, IMG submission 207650) | Wetland soil microbial communities from Old Woman Creek delta, Ohio, United States - OWC_soil_day20_CT | ecosystem: Environmental > Terrestrial > Soil > Wetlands | place: USA: Ohio... | reverse complement strand
CCAATTCACGCCCGTTGAGCGTGCCATCGCCAAGGCCGGTCACCCCGTCATCGGTCGTTATTTTCAGCGTGACGAAGTTGCGCCCCGGGCAACAGACGATCACTTCTGCACTAACAATCTTCATCTTGATCTCCTTTTCAATAGCCCACCGCCAAACGATTTGGCTGCAGAGCTGACCAATGGGCACTACCATACTAGAATACTCAATAATAAGCAAAAGCGCCATATTGAACAGCAAATTTTCCCGCAACAAGGCCGAGCAGGCCGAAAAATAGCGCGAAAAAATCTAAAAACCACGAGCGAAATTACGCCAAATCTATCTTGCATGGCCATTTGAAACGTACTACCATACAAGCGCCTCAACGTAACAGAAGCTCATAACAAGCCGATCAACCAATACAATATTCGGAGTCAATCTCTCATGAAAAAAACGATGTTGCTGTTATCAGTAGTCGCCGGCTTTGCGGTCTGTTCCGGCGCCTACGCCGCCGGCGAGTACAAGCTCAACGTCAGCTCAGCGCTGACCGCTGAAGACCCGATGTTCAAGGGGTTGAACCAGTTCAAGGCCGAAGTCGAAAAACGTTCTGCCGGAAAAATCGAGGTCAAACTGTTTCCCAGCTCGCAACTCGGTCCGGATGAAGACGTGCTTGAACAGGCACGCGCCGGCGCTGGCGTTGCCGTCCTCGTCGACGGTGGTCGTCTGGCACCGTTCGTCAAGGAATTCGGCGTCCTAGGCGCACCGTATCTGGCCAACAACTTCGCGGAAATGCGCAAGGTCGTGACCTCGCCGCTGTTCGAGGGCTGGGCTCAGAAATTGCGCAGCGCTTCGGGCCATCAGATCCTCTCGTTCAACTGGTACCAGGGTGACCGCCACTTGCTGACCATGATGCCGGTCACCAAACCGGCCGACTTGGCCGGCGTGCGCATGCGGACACCGGGCGCTCCGGTCTGGCTCGAAACGATTCGCGCCATGGGCGCCACGCCGACACCGATGCCCTGGGCCGAAGTCTATTCGGCACTGCAGATGAAGGCGATCGATGCGGCCGAAGCGCAACACCCGGCGACCTACGGCCAACGCCTGTTTGAAGTGATCAAAAACATCACCAAGACCGGGCACATCCAGTTGATCACCGGACTGGTCGGCTCCAAGGCCTGGTTTGACAAATTGCCGGCAGACCTGCAAAAAATCGTTCGCGAAGAAGCCTTGAAGGCCGGTGACACGGCGTCGAATGCAACCATCGACTCACTCAAGAACTACGAAAAATTGATGACCGAAAAAGGCGTCAAGATCAGCGAAATCGACATCAAGCCCTTTGTCGCATCGACCAGCGTAGTCTACGAGAAGCTCGGTTACACCGAACTGCGCAAGCAGGTCAACGTAATCCTTGGTCGTTGAGGAAGGCGCCATGGCAAGCAATAATTTAGTCAAGCTAGAAGAACGCCTGGCCATGGCGTTTTTCGCCGGCACTTCGTTCTTCGTGCTGGTCGGCGCGGTGACCCGCACCCTCGGCTCGCCTCTGATCTGGGCGGTCGATCTGGCGCAACTTTCCTTTGTCTGGGCGTGCATGCTGGGCGCCGATCTGGCGATGAAAAAGAACGCCCACATCGAGATCGACATCGTCGTTCGCCATTTTTCGTCAGCGACCCGACGGCAGATCGCCATCGTCTGGCTGTTTGCGATCGCCGCCTTCCTGGCCATGCTGGTCTGGTACGGCACCCAACTGACGCTGATGAACATGGAACGCGAACTCGGCGACATCGGCATCAGCTACAGCTGGATCACCTCAGCGATCCCGAGCGGTTGCGCACTGATGCTGGCGACCACACTGCGGCGTCTGTATCTCGGTTTGACCGGACGCGAAACCCTTTCACTCGAAGGCCATGACGGGACGGTGATTTAAGATGAGCGGCATACTTACAGTTTTGTTTCTTTTTCTGATGTTCATGGGCATGCCTGTCGCCTTTGCCATCGGCATTTCTGCGGTGATGTTCTATCTCTTCGGGCCGGTACCGCCGATGATCGCGGTGCAGAAAATCACCACCGTCACTCAGTCATTCCCTTTGCTCGCGGTACCGCTGTTCGTCTTTGCCGGGCATCTGATGAACGAATCGGGAATCACTGCGCGCTTGATCAAGCTGTCCACCGTCCTGACCGGCTGGATGCGCGGCGGGCTGGCGCAGGTAGCGATCATGCTCAGCGCGTTGATGGGCGGCGTCTCCGGGTCAGCCGTCGCTGACGCCGCGATGGAAGCGCGGATTCTCGGTCCGGCGATGCTCGAAAGCGGTTACACGCGAGGTTATGCCGCCGCGGTGATTTCGGTCGGCTCGCTGATCACGGCGACCATTCCGCCGAGCATCGGGCTGATCCTCTACGGCTTCATGGGCAACATCTCGATCGGCCGGTTGTTTGTCGGCGGCGTCGTTCCTGGCGTCCTGATGACCATCATCCTCATGGGGATGGCCTACTGGATCGCCTGCAAACGCGGCTATGAACCTGTCTTGAAGGAATTCCCTTCGTTCAAGACGATCGCCAGCAGCGTCTGGGAATGCAAGTGGGCCTTGATGTTCCCGATCCTGCTGATCGTCGGTATCCGTTACGGCTTCTTCACGCCGTCCGAAGCCGGCGCATTCGCCGTCGCCTACGCGATTTTCGTCGGCATGTTCGTCTACCGCGAATTGACCGTCAAAAGCCTGCTCAACGCCTTGAGTCACAGCGTCTCCGACATCGGCATGATCATGTTGATCATCATGTTCTCGTCGATGATCGGCTACATGATCACGCTCGAAGGCGTGCCGCAGTCGGCAGCTGCTTTCCTGGTCGGCATCACCAGCAACAAGATCGCGCTGATGCTGCTGCTGATCGTCTTCGTCATCGTTCTCGGCATGTTCCTTGAAAGCACCGTGATCGTCCTGCTGCTGACGCCGATCCTGGTGCCGATCATCACCAAGGTCGGCATCGACCCAGTGCACTTCGGCCTGGTGATGATGACCTGCGTGACGCTTGGCGGAATGACGCCACCGGTCGGCGTTGCGATGTTCACGGTCTGCGGCATGCTCAAGTGTCCGATGGACGAATACACCATGGAAGCGCTGCCGTTGCTCCTGGCGGTCATCGCGCTGATCGTTTTGATGATTGTCTGGCCGACCAGCGTGCTGTTTCTGCCGAACATGGTCTTCGGGCCGGGATAGACCGCCGACACAAGCCAACGGAGCGACCCAAACCAGCGCGAAAGCGCTGGTTTTTTTTAGCCCAGCCAGCCATCGACGCTCCTATTTTATGCCGTCGATCGAATTGGCAAAATGGCTTGACACGGCCTTGTATACTAGTGCTATCCTGGCATCGGAATATTACCGGGCGGGAGAGCAGATCAAGAAAAAATACCGCTTTAATCAAGCCGATTGATTGATTAAGTTTCCGCTCACACGACGACCAACGAACAGTCCAATAGCCACCAAAGGGATTAGCGCAGCAGTTCGTTTCACGGCGTGACGACATCACCGCTGCCGTCACCGAACTGGTTCGCTGAGAAGTGTTTCTTTGTTGTTTAACTTTGTACCAGGAGAGAAAAATGTTTCGTCTTAACGGAAGAATGGCTCGCATCGTCACCCTGTCTGCCTTTGCCCTGGCCTGCTCCGGCACGCTGTACGCCGCAAACGTCACTTTGAAGCTCGGCCACCTGGCCAACGAAGAAAATTCCTGGCACAAGGGCTCGCTCAAGTTTGCCGAAGAGGTCAAGGCGCTGAGCAAGGGAACCGTCGAGGTCAAGGTCTTCGCCAACGACGCGCTGGGCAAGGAAATGGATCTGATCAACGGCATGCAGCTCGGTACCGCAGACATGCTGATCACCGGCGAATCGCTGCAGAACTGGGCGCCCAAGGCGGCATTACTGGCCGTTCCGTATGCCTTCAAAAACATGGCCGAGATGGACAAGGCGGTCAACGGACCGCTCGGCGAAGAAATCAAGAAAGACATCATCGAAAAAGCCAAAGTGATCCCCTTGGCCTATTTCGCTCGTGGCCCACGCAACCTGACGTCGAACAAGCCGATCAAGACCGTCGATGACGTCAAGGGACTTAAGATGCGCGTGCCGAACGTGCCGATCTTCATGCAGTTCTGGCGTGGTGTCGGTGCCCAGCCGACGCCGATGGCCTTCGGCGAAGTCTTTACCTCCCTGCAGACCGGCGTCATCGACGCCCAGGAAAACCCGCTGGCGCTGATCAAGTCGGCCAGCTTCTTCGAAGTCCAGAAATACGTTAACCGTACTGAGCACGTCCGCTCATGGATCTACCTGGCGATTGGCGAGAAGTCGTTCAACAAGCTCAACGCCGAGCAGAAGGCGGCGATCCAGGAAGCCGCCAAGCGCGCCCAGGTCTACGAGCGGCAACTCTATCTGGCCGACGAACAGAAGCTCGAAGCCGAGCTCAAGGCCAAAGGGATGACTTTCGTCGAGACCGACCAGTCCGGTTTTGCCAAGAAGGCCAAGGAAGCGGTGTTGGCCTCGTCGAAGGAAGAACTCAAGCCGATCATCCAGAAGCTCTACGCTGACTAAACCTCGTCTGTCGGGACGGCCGATCGCCGTCCCGACAGACATAAAAGAACAACCTATCGATAGGAAACCCGAAAATGGTTGGTTTGCTGAAAAAACTCGAACGATTGATCAAGTGGGCCATTTTCGCGGTCTTTCTGGTCATGATCGTCGCCGTCGTCGTCCAGGTGTTCGCGCGTACCTTTATGTCACAGCCGCCGCTGTGGACCGAAGAGGTTTCGCGCCTGACGCTGATGTACATTCTCGGCCTCGGTGTCGGCGCCTCGGTGCTCACCGGCGATCTGGTCAATGTCGACTTGGCATTGATGATCATGCCCAAGCCGCTACGTCGTTTCTGCGAACTCGCTTCAGCGGCGCTGGTTTCCGCGTTCGGCTTCATGCTGGTTCCCGGTGCCTGGGAATTTACCCAGCTCGGCGCGATGCAGACGTCGCCGTCGCTCGAACTTCAAATGCAATACGTCTTTGCCTCGATGCTGTTTTTCGCCGTCCTGCTCGGCGTTTTCGGCCTGGTCAAGTTTCTCGAAATCCTGTTGGGCGTCCCCGAAACGGAATTGACGCCTCACGATCCGCTTAAGGTCTGACATGGGCATTACGATCCTTTTTTCGACGTTTCTGCTGTGCCTGATCATCGGCGTCCCGGTCGCCATCTGCCTCGGCGTCTCGTCGGTCGCTTACTTGGTCCTTTATGCCGACATCCCACTGGTGGTCTTCCCGCAGAAGATCTTCGCCGGAGTCGACTCCTTCGTGCTGCTCTGTATTCCGGGCTTCATCATGGCCGGCAGCCTGATGAACGGCGGCGGCATCACCGACCGCATCATCCGTTTCGCCAGCGCCGGCGTCGGCTGGATCCGCGGCGGCCTGGGCCTGACCAATATCGCCGGTTCGATGCTGTTCGCCGGGATTTCGGGAACCGCCGTCGCCGAAGCGGCGTCGATCGGCGCGGTGATGATCCCGGGAATGAAAAAGGAAGGTTATCCGGTCAGTTTCGCCGCCGCCATCACCGCCGCCGCGTCGACCGTCGGACCGATCATCCCGCCCAGCGTGCCGATGATCATCGTCGGTGCGCTCTCGGGCATCTCGGTCGGTCGCATGTTCATGGCCGGCGCCATCCCCGGCATTCTGCTCGGCCTCGGCATGATGGTCGTGTGCTATGTACTGGCCGTCAAGAACAACTATCCGCGCCAACCGTGGCAGGGCTGGAAGGAACTCTGGCATTCGTTCCTCGGCGCCTTCTGGGCGCTGATGCTGACCGCGCTGATCGTCGGCGGAATGCTCAGCGGCGTCGTCACGCCAACCGAAACCGCGGTTCTCGCCTGTGTCTATGCCTTCGTCGTCGGCGTCTACCTCTACAAGGGAATCAAGCTGCGCGAGGTGCCAAAAATCTTCATCGACAGCGCTATCACTTCGGCCGCGCTGCTGGCGCTGGTCGGTATCGCCAACGTCTTCGGCTGGATCATGGCCAACGAGGAAATCCCGCAAGCCATCGCCAAGGCCATGCTCTCGGTCAGCGACAACAAATACGTGATCATCATCCTGATCAACGTCCTGCTGCTGATCGTCGGCATGTTCATGGAGACGATCGCCGCGCTGATCATCCTGTTTCCGCCGCTGCTCGCGGTGGCAATCGGCGTCGGCATCGACCCGGTGCATTTTGCGACTTTCGCGGTGCTCAATCTGATGATCGGCCTGACGACGCCGCCGGTCGGCGTCTGCCTGTTTGTTTGCGCCAACATCGCCAAGACGCCGCTTTCAGCGGTGATCCGCGCGGTAGCGCCCTTCTTGGCCGGGAATATTTTCGTCCTGCTGCTCGTATCTTTCATCCCGCAACTGTCGCTCTGGCTACCCAACCTGCTGTTCGGCGCCAGATAGGTGTCCAGTCCTGAGGCTGACGGTCAATTACCGACTGTTCGGTGAACATGCAATCTGGATGGCCATGAACGATTATCTGATCTTGCTCTTGGGGGTCGTCTCCGCCGGGATCGGTGGAGAACTCTTTGTTCGTGGTGCTGTTGGCCTAGCGGCTTGGGCACGCATCTCGCCGGGGATCATCGGCGTCACTGTCGCGGCATTCGCCACCTCAAGTCCCGAAATGTCGGTCTCGATTAGTGCGGCGATGGCCGGGAATCCTGAAATCGCGCTTGGCGACGCCCTCGGTAGCAACGTCGTTAACGTTGCGCTGATTCTCGGGCTGGCCTTGGTCATTTCGGGAATCCAGACGACTCGTGACAGCGTGAAGCGCGATTTACCCGTCGCTTTGCTGATCCCGGTCATCACCGGCATTCTGCTTCTTGATGGTGAATTATCGAGACTCGATGGCTTTTTGATGCTGGCCACATTTTTCGTGTGGCTGGTGGCGGCGGTCATCGAAGCGCGCAAGCAACGAAGCGATGCCGTTGCGACGCTTGGCGAGCAGCGACGGTGGCTGGTGGTTTTGTCATGCGTTGCAGGACTGGCATTTCTTGTCACCGCGGGAAATCTGATCGTAGCCGGGGCGCGAGGCATTGCCCGGGCCTTCGGCATCGGTGAATTCATTATCGGAGCCACCGTAGTCGCCATCGGCACGTCGACTCCCGAACTGGCAACGGCAATCATTGCCAAGCTGCGCGGGCATGACGAGGTTGGTCTGGGAACGATACTCGGCAGCAACATCTACAACGGTATTTTTGTCCTCGCCGTCGCGGCCATTATCCATCCAATCACCGTATCCTGGCGTGAGGTGGCCATTGCCCTGATGTTTGGACTGGTCGCGCTGGTGTTTTGTTACCCAACGCGCGACGGTTTCATTGAACGACGGCGCGGCGTGCTGCTACTGCTGCTCTATGCGGCCTATCTCGTCGCCATCATGCAAATTCAAACATACTGAACGATGGCACCTGACGAATCGCGCGGATCGCGATATTTTCGGCGTTGTGCGAGACAATTCTGCGAAAATTAACAGGCAGCGATTTCCTGACTCGTGTCAGATCGTCCAAATCAACTCTAGCGAATGCACCCGATCAATGCCCCCCTTGCTGGCTCCTGAACCTCTTATTTTCGTCGACCTGGAAACCACCGGCGCCAATTTCGCAAACGACCGGATCATTGAAATCGGTTTCGTCGAAGTCGATCAACACGGCGTTCGCGAGTGGAGTTCGCTGGTCAATCCCGGCGGACCCGTTTCCGATTTCATCACTGGTCTGACCGGAATCGATACGGCGATGGTATCGACGGCGCCTTCCTTCGAACAACTAGCGCCGCAGGTCCTTGAAAAGCTGCGCGGGCGATTGTTCATCGCGCACAACGCGCGCTTCGACTACACCTTCCTCAAGCGCGAGTTCAAGCGCCTTGGCATCGATTTTCGGGCGCCCAACCTGTGCACCGTCAAACTGTCGCGCAAGCTCTTTCCCGAACATCATCGCCACAGTCTCGACGCCTTGCTGGCACGCTATTCGATTGCCGTCGTCGGCGACCGCCACCGCGCGCTCGCCGATGCGCAGGTGCTGTGGAACCTCTGGCAGCGCTGGCACGAGTTGCTCCCGCAGGAGACCATCCGCAAGGCGGTGGCGGTAATTATCGGGCGCCCGGAGTTGCCACCACAGATCGACCCGGCGCTGATCGACGATCTACCCGAAGCGCCGGGCGCCTACGCCATATACGGCGAAGACGGCCGCCTGCTGCTCAGCAAACGCAGCAGCAATCTGCGCCAGCAGGTCCTGGCGCATTTCTCGCCGGCCAACCGCGATACGGCGCTGGTGCGCAACACCTGGAAAATTGAGTGGCGCGAGGCCGCCGGCGAACTCGGCGCCAGGCTGCACGAGTTCGAACTGTCAGCGTCGGCACGTCAACCCGCCGACGATCTGTGTTCATGGCAGTTGGTGCAGCACGGCGACGGCGACTTTCGCCCGCTCCTCGTCCATTCGCGCGACCTCGATTTTTCGCGCGCCACCGACCTGTTTGGCCTTTACATGAACCAGCGCGAGGCGGTCCATGCGCTGCGCAAACTGGCCGAGGCCCACCGCCTGTGCCATAAGCAGCTCGGGCTGGGCGCCACCAAGGCCGGCGAACCCTGCGTCGCCTTCAAGCAGAAGGCCTGTCGCGGCGTCTGCGTCGGCAAGGAAGCGGTCTCGCTGCACAGCGTGCGACTGATGAGCGCGCTGGCCAAGTTCAAGCTCGCCGACTGGCCCTACAAAGGGCCGGTGGCGCTGATCGAGCGCGACGAATTCGGCATGCGCGAGGATTTTCACCTGGTCGACCACTGGCACTACCTGGGGTGCGTTCACGACGAAGCGGCGCTGCACGAACTGCTGGAAACGCGAAGCACAAGCGAAAATCGCAACAACAGCGGCTTCGACCCCGACATCTACCGCCTGATCAACAAGTTCCTGCGCACTGGCAAGCTCAGCGTGCTCGCTTTGCCGCCCACTCAATCACTTGGACAGTTCGATGACGACCGACTTGCCTGAGCGACCGCCAGCGGCGCGCAGCAAGGCCTCGATGTCGGTGTTGTCGCTCTTCAAGGCCCAATCGATCGCCGTCTCGCCATTCTCATTGGCAATCGTCGGATCGGCCTGGTTTTTGAGCAGCAGTTTGACGACCTCGAGATGTCCGAAGCGCGCGGCAAAAAACAGCGCGGTCGACCCGTTCTGGGTCTTCGCGTTGACCTCGGCGCCACGCTTGAGCAGATAATCGACGATCTCCAGGTGACCGTTGTAGGCGGCATAAGCCAGCGGCGTCCAGCCATAGAAATTGACCTCGGCGCCGGCGTCGACGAGGCGTTTGACCTGCTGAAATTTGCCAGTGTAGGCGGCAATGCTGAGCGCTGTTTCGCCATTGCGGTTGCGCGTATTGACGCGCGCCCGGCGTTGCAGCAAGTAATCAACCAGTTCAGGAACGTCGCTGCGCATCGACTGGATGAGCAGCGTATTGCCCGCGCGATCGACCGTATTGACGTCCATTCCACGCTTGAGCAGATCGATCGCGGCGACCGAGTCGTTGCGAATCAGCGCCTCTTCCATGTCTTCATAGGCCCCGGCATGGGCCAGTACGGGAAGCAGCAGGACGAACAAAAGGGCAAATATTCTCATTGGCTTGGACTCGTAATGGTATTAGGAAAAAGACGCAAAAAATTGGCGGTCGTCGCTGCGGCGAGCTCGTCGAGTGAAATGTCGCGCAGGCGAGCGATCTCTTCAGCAACGTGTTTGACGTAGCCCGGCTGGTTGATCTTGCCGCGATAAGGCACTGGCGCCAGGTAAGGCGAATCGGTTTCGACGAGCAGGCGGTCGAGCGGGACCCGGCGCGCGACGTCCTTGACGGTCAGCGCATTCTTGAAGGTGACGATGCCCGACAGCGAGATATGGAAGCCCAGCGCCAGCGCCGCTTCGGCGACTTCCCAGGTCTCGGTGAAACAGTGCAGGATGCCGCCGACCCGCCCAGCCCCTTCCTCGGTCATCAGCCGCAGCGTGTCGGCAGTCGCCTCACGGTTGTGAATGACCAGCGGCTTGCCGGCCTCGATCGCCGCGCGGATATGGGTGCGGAAGCGCTGGCGCTGCCATTCCGGTTGATCCTTGTGCCAGTAATAGTCGAGGCCGGTTTCACCGATGGCGACGACTCTCGGATGGCGCGCCAGACCAACCAGCTCGGCGACCGAGGGTTCGCGAACGTCGGTCGCTTCGGGATGAACGCCAACCGAAGCGAAGAGCTGCGGATGCGCCTCGACCAGCATCAGGATACGCGGCAGGTCATCGAGATTGACGCCGATGCAGAGCGCGTAGCCAACCTCATTGGCTTGCATCAGCGCCAGCCGCTGCGGCAGATCGTCGGCGAGTTCGGGTAAATCGAGGTGACAGTGCGAATCGACCAGCATCAGCTCACCATCACATGGTATGCGTCGGGCGAGTCGATTGCATCACGCCGCCGAGCAAGCCTTCGATCTTGCGCCGCGCCTCGATCCCGCTCTCGTCATTCTTGAAATGAACGCCGATCCCCTGCGCCTTGCTGTTCTGTGCACCAGCCGGGGTGATCCAGACCACCGTTCCGGCGATCGGCAGCTTGGCCGGGTCGTCCATCAGCGAGAGCAGCATGAACACTTCGTCGCCGAGCGCGTAGGCGCGCGTCGTCGGAATGAAGATGCCGCCGTTGCGCAAGAGCGGCATAAAAGCCGCGTAGAGCGCCGATTTCGAGTTGATGTTGAGCGACAGGACACTCGGCCGCGGCGCGGAGGCGGGTTTCGAATGGGCGGCTTCGGTCATCTTCGCCTCATGAGGAACGGAACAGCGCCGCGTAGCTCAGAAAAAACTCCTCGAGAAAGAGGCGACTGTTCAAGGGTTGTTCGCTTTGCAGCTTGTATTGTATCGTTTTCCTGCTGAACGCCAACAGCTCGGCGGTATCGGTAGCCTTGGCCAAGCGCTGCGCGGCTTGCGCCTGCGCCAGAAAATAGCGCGCGGGCAAGCCTTCGCTGGCCAGCGTCAGGTCGAAAACCCACTTTTGCGACCACTCGATCATTCGCCTTAAAGGCGCCGGACGTTTCTCGGCCTTGATCACCCGATCGAGCGCCGTGGCCGCGGCCAGCACATCGAGGCTGGCACCACGCGCGAGCTGCGCGAGCAAGGCGTCGAGCAGCTCGCGCTGCTCGCTGCCCGCGAGGTCAACGGCCATCAGCGGCGAACCGCCGGCCAGCGCCAGCCAATGCGCGGCGGCGCTGACCCCGGCCTGCAACAACCACTGTTCCGCACGGCTGCGCGATGGCTGCGCGACGGGAAGCAACTGGCAGCGGCTGCGAATTGTCGGCAACAGGCGGATCGGCTCGCTCGAAACCAGGATGAACAACGTTCCGGCGATCGGCTCTTCAAGCGATTTGAGCAGCGAGTTCGCGGTTGCGCGATTCATCGCTTCGGCCGGGTTGATCAGGATCACCCGGGCACCATGACGGTGCGTTCCGACGTGCAGGAAATCATCGAGCGCGCGAACCTGGGCGATGGTGATCTGCGCGCTCGGTTTCTTCTTGCTGCCCGGCTCGACCGCCTCGCCCGAATCGCCATCCGCTTCGGCCAGCGCGTCGGGTTGCAGCAAGCGAAAATCGGGATGGTTGCCCTGCTCCAGCCAGCCGCACGCGGCACAAACGCCGCAGGCCTCGGCCGTAGCCGTCGGCGACTCGCAGAGCAGCGATTCGGCAAAGCGCCGCGCCAGATCGAACTTGCCGATCCCGCGCTGACCGGAAATCAGCAGCGAATGCGGCAATTGGGCACGTCGGGCGTTAAGTTGAGCCCAGGCTTCGCTGTGCAGTTCAATGAGCTTCATAGGTGGCGAGAAACGATTTCCTCAACTTGCATCTTGATCTCTTCCAGGCGCTGCTCGGCGTTGATCACGGCAATCCGCTGCGGCGCCTGCGCGGCGCGCTCAAGGTAAGCGCGGCGCACGCGCGAATGAAAATCAGCGCGCTCCTGTTCGAAGCGATCGAGCAGTCTTCCTTGCGCTGCAATGCGTTGGCCGGCAACCGCCGGCGGCAGGTCGAAGAGAAAGGTCAGATCGGGCTGCAGGTGGCCATGCACCCACTGCTCAAGCTGTTCGAACTTGATCTTGTCGAGCCCTCGCCCGCCGCCCTGATAGGCATAGGTCGCGTCGCTGAAACGGTCACAGACGACCCAGTCGCCGCGCGCCAGCGCCGGCTCGATGACCTGCGCCAGATGCTCGCGGCGCGCCGCAAACATCAGCAACGCCTCGGTCTCCAGATGCATCGCTTCATTGAGCAGCAGTTCGCGAAGTTTTTCGCCGAGCGGCGTTCCGCCCGGTTCGCGCGTTGCTACCACGTTGATTCCCTGGCGGCGAAGAAAATCGACGACACTGGCGATATGGCTGCTTTTGCCCGCCCCGTCGATTCCCTCGAAGGTGATGAATTTCCCTGGCTTGATGTTCAAGGCGCTCACTTTGCGATCCTCTGATAGCGGTTGACCGCCTGATTGTGCTCGTCGAGCGTACGCGAAAACTGGCTGCTGCCGTCGCCGCGCGCGACGAAATAGATCGCCGAACTCGCCGCAGGATGCAGCGCCGACTGCAGCGACGCGAGGCCCGGCATGGCGATCGGCGTCGGCGGCAAGCCGCTACGCGTATAGGTATTGTACGGCGTGTCGGCGAGCAGATCGCGTTTCCTCAAGTTGCCGTCGAATTTCTCGCCGAGCCCGTAAATCACCGTCGGATCGGTCTGCAACAGCATTCCCTGACGCAGACGGTTGACGAAGACCGCGGCGACCAGCGGTCGATCCTGATCGCGGCCGGTTTCCTTTTCGACGATAGACGCCATGATCAGTGCCTGATAGGGGTCGCTGTAGGGCAGACCGACCGACCGCGCTTCCCACTCGCGCGCCAGATGGCGCTGCATGCTGCGATAGGCGCGCCGCAACACATTGATGTCCCGGCCCTGCTTGGAAAAAAGATAGGTATCGGGAAAGAACAGCCCCTCGGCAGCGCTTTGCGGCGCGCCGATCAGGCGCATGATCTCGGCCTCCGGCAGGCCTTTGCTGTCGTGGCGGACATCCGGGTGCGCGTCGAGTCGCTCGCGCATCTGACGGAAAGTCCAGCCTTCGATGAACGCGATCTCGGCCTGCGTCACGTCGCCGCGCGTCAGCTTGCTCAAGAGGTCGATCAGGTTGATTCCGCGGCTGATCTCGTAGCTGCCGGCCTTGATCGACGTCTCGACGCCCAGCAATCTGCCCAGAGCGATCAGCACCCAGGGGTCGAGCGCGACACCGGCACTGGCGATTTCCCTGGCGGCGGCGCGCAAACCGTTGCCGGGGGTGACCTGGAAATCAAGCTGTTCGCTCTTGAGCGTCAGCGGCGACGAAACCAGCCAATAAAATCCGCCCACCAGCGCCAAGGCCAGACACAGGCCGACAAGGATCAGTTTTTTTATCAGTTTGAGCATCGATCCGGCGCGGCCGCAGCGCAGCCGGCCTGTAATGAGTGATTGGAAATAGGTGCCGCGAAGAGGCGATATAATAGCCGAAACCCGCAGAACCGATGCATCGCCCGCGTGTCGAACCGGCGACCGGTCGTTTTGCCCCGGTAGACAAGCCCTTAGTCAACGCGGCGACCGTTTCGGCCGACGCGGCCTTCCTAAAACCAGAAGAAAACGATGAACGCGATGAACTCCAACTGGCAAGAATTTCTCGGCGCCGGCGGTGCCCGTGTCGACCACGCCATGATCAGCGACTTTGGGGACGTCAAAGCCGAGCTCGCCGCCGCGCGCGACGCGACGGTCATTTCGCCGCTCACGCATTTGGGCCTGATCGAATGCAGCGGCGAAGACGCCAAATCCTTCCTGCACAACCAGTTGACCAGCGACGTTAATCATCTGGAATCGACGTCGGCGCAGCACTCCGCCTGGTGCACCGCCAAGGGGCGGATGCTCGCGAGCTTTCTGCTTTATCGCAGCGACTCTGGCTATCGCGCGTTGCTCTCTGCCGACCTGCTGGCGGCGACGCAGAAACGCCTGCGAATGTATGTGCTGCGCTCGAAGGTCGTCATCAGCGACGTCTCCGGCGACCACCAAGTGATCGGCCTGTCCGGCCCGCACGCCGCCGCCACCTTGACCGCCGCCGGCCTGCCAGCGCTGGCCCGGCCGCTTGAGGTCGGCGCCTTCGCCGACGGCCAGGTGATCCGCATTGACGACACGCGTTATGTCCTGGCCGTCGCCAGTTCGGCGGCGACAACGCTGTGGACGCAGCTTGCCGCCAACGCGCGCCCGGTCGGCACACCGGTCTGGCAGTGGCTCGACATCGAGGCCGGCATAGTGCTGATCAGCGATGCGACGCGCGAGGCCTTTATTCCGCAAATGATCAATTATGACAAGATCGGCGGCGTGAGCTTCCACAAGGGCTGTTACCCCGGGCAGGAAGTCGTCGCACGGACGCAGTACTTGGGCAAGGTCAAACGTCACCTTTACCGCATCCACGCCGACGGCGTTATCGCGGCAGGCTGTCCGATTTTCTGCGCGCAAAGCCCCGAGCCCGAACACCCGTGCGGCATGGTCGCCAACGCCGCGCCTTCGCCCGACGGCGGCTACGACGCGCTGGCGGTCATTCAGGAGACTTTCGCCACCGCCAAAGATCTTGAACTCGGCGCGCCCGGCGGCCAGCGAATCGCGAGCGTGCCCAGCGCGCTATAGCCGTTTTTCATGTGCCTGATCGTTGTCGCCTGGCAAGTCCATCCGGATTACCCGCTGGTCGTCGCCGCCAACCGCGACGAGTTTTTCGCGCGGCCAGCGGCACCGGCGGGTTTCTGTGCCGATCACCCCGACGTTCTCGCCGGACGCGATCTGCAAGCCGGCGGCAGCTGGCTCGGCGTCACGCGGCGGCGGCGTTTTGCGGCGCTCACCAATTACCGCGAGGGCAGCCAGCAGCAGCGGCCGGAAGCCCCATCGCGCGGCGCGCTGGTCGCCGATTTCCTGAACGGACAAAGCGATGCGCCCAGCTATCTCGAAGCGCTGGCCCAGCGCGGCGGGCAGTACAACGGTTTCAACCTGTTCGTCGGCGACGGCCAGCACCTCGCCTACTACACCAACCGCGGCCAAGGCTGGCGTGCTCTTGAGCCGGGAATCTACGGGCTGTCCAACCACCTGATCGATACGCCGTGGCCCAAGCTCGCGGCGGCCAAGGCGGCGTTTGCCGCGGCGCTCGCGCAGTTGCCGGCGACCACGCCGTTCTTCGAACTGCTCGCCGACCGCGAAATCGTCCCCGACGCGCACCTGCCCGAAACGGGGGTGGCGATCGAATGGGAGCGGATTCTCTCGGCCGTCTTCGTCAGCTCGCCGAATTACGGCACGCGCGCCTCGACGCTGCTGACGATGGCTCGATCAGGTCAAGTCACGCTGAGCGAACGCAGTTTTGGTCCGGGCGCTATGCCTCTCGGAAGTGTAGGTGAAAGCTTTGCAACGGATTGATTAAGCCAATCCGAATCGTCGGCAGGCGACCTCAGCGGTCGATCGCCTCGCTATTCGCTCAAAGGCACGTAACAGAGTTGAGCCGCCGCTGCCAGGCTGATATCGAACTGCGGCTCGTCGGCCAGTGCCGTCGTTGGTGACCAGACCGGACACGCCGGCCCGGCCGGCCTGGCGATCAATCGATACCGACAAATGCATACCCGGTCTTGTTGCGCTTGGCACGGTACATGGCTTTGTCCGCGACATCGAGGAGCGCTTCCGCAGTCGTGCCGTCGTTCGGGAAGATCGATATGCCAATGCTCGGCTTGATGCTCAAGCTGATGTTGAAGTCGCGCAGGTGGATGGCGCACGGCATTTGAACCGCTTTGATGATCTTTTCAGCGACCATCGCGACATCCTGCTCGTTCTCGATTTTCATCAAGATGTACAGAAATTCGTCACCGCCGTGGCGACAAACGGTGTCATCGTCGCGGGTCGTTTCCTTGAGCCGTACGGCCATCGCCTGCAAGACGAGGTCGCCCACGTCGTGCCCGTAGGTATCGTTGATCTTCTTGAAATCGTCGAGATCGAGAAACATTATGGCGAATGAAAAGCCCTGCCGATGGGCCATGGCCAGGCCGTGTTCCAGTCGATCATTGAACAGCGCCCGGTTGGGCAGGCCGGTCAGGGGATCGTGGAGCGACGCATGACGCGCCTCATCACTCTGCCGAGTCACCGTAGCCAATTGATCTTCCAAAATATTCCGATCCTTGACCTCTTCCTGCAGCGCCCTATTGACCAACGACAACGCCGCGGAAGCATCCTGTACTTTGCTCTCGACGGCCTCGCCTTTTTCGAGAGCGTCTTCTACGCCAGGCGAGATCTCCTTGTTCAGAAGTTCGCGCTTGAGCCCGGCATTGACCGACGACAAGTCGTCTGCGCACTCTTCGACGATGTCCTTGACGCGTTCGCTTTGCCCGAGCACTTGCGTCAGCGAATTGGCGGACCGAGGGCTTTTGAATAACTGCGCAGTTTGCTTATTTGTCATGAGTTTATGCGTCCTCTTAGTAAGCAAATCAAGGTCGCCGCAGGCAATCTGAGGCGTTCAAGCATGCCGTCTGGAGAACCGCTGAAGATTGGAAAAGGCCGACGCTCCTAAGGGGCGCTGCTACGTCGATCTTTTCTGGCTTCACTTCGCCGATCATTGACGGCTTTGTTGCGGCGCTCGGTGAGCGAAACCATTGCGAAACCTTCCACCGTGGCTTCGGCCTGGAGCCAGTCCGACAGCGTATCGCCTGCCTCAGCATCGCGACGCTTGGCGATTTGAAAGGCTTCCTCGGCGATCAGCCGGTCGGTATTGAAGTTGGCGTCCTCGGCGATGCCTTGTTCGTATTCATCGTTGCCCTGCGGCTTGTTCGCCAGCTCCCGCGTGGCCAGGACTTCTCGTTTTTGCGTCATTCGTTCGGCGTGGAAATCAGCCGCTTCCGAAGCAGCTTGAATGCTTTTTTCGGAATTGCCTCCAGGCGTGTTTTTCGATCCGCTTTTACGCTTCATTTCGTCCTCCGATTCAATTACCGAGGCTATAAGCCAGCCTGCTGGTCCGCCGTTCAGGCAAGAATTCTCAGTCTATCTGACGGTTCCGCGCAAGTTCTGTGCGCTGTCGCACAAAGCCAGGCTACAACGAACACTCCGCAGGCAAATCGGCATAACGCGCCCTGATCCGCTCGAAGTCGTCGAGCAGGCCGATAAACAGTTCGGCCAATCGCGGCTCGAAGGCCTTGCCGGATTCGCCACGGATATAGGCGACGGCATCGTTCGTTGACCAGGCGCTCTTGTACGGACGGACACTGAGCAGCGCGTCAAAAACATCGCAAATTGCCGCGATGCGCCCCTCGACGGGGATCGCCGCGCCGGCCAGTCCATGCGGATAGCCGGCACCATCCCAACGTTCGTGGTGGTTGAGGGCCACGCTTCTGGCCACGGTGAGCAGCTCGGACTCATGCTCGCCAATGATCTCGGCACCAATCAGCGTATGGGTTTTCATCACCGCCCACTCGGCCGCATCGAGCTTTCCCGGCTTGAGCAAGATGCTGTCGCGAATGCCGATCTTGCCGATGTCGTGCATCGGCGCCGCCAACTCCAGGAGTTCGGCCTGCGCCGCGGGAAAACCGGCAGCTAGTGCCAAACGGTGACAGCAGACGCTCATGCGAATAACGTGCAGGCCGGTCTCGTTGTCGCGATACTCGCCGGCGCGCCCAAGCCGGCGAACGATCTCGATGCGCGTCTGCTCAAGCTCGCGGGTGCGCTCGCGCACCTTGTCCTCGAGCGCCAGATTCAGGTTGTGAAGTTCGAGGTGAATACGCAAGCGCTGCAACACGATGGCCGGATGACAGGGCTTGTGCAGGTAGTCGACGGCACCGAGCGTGAGGCCGAGCTCCTCATCGCGGGCATCGGCCTGGGCCGTCAGAAAGATCACCGGGATGCCACTGGTGCGCAGATCGGCCTTGAGCCGGCGACACGTCTCGTAGCCGTCCATCTGCGGCATCATCACATCGAGCAGAATCAGGCTCGGCCGCGGCAATGCCAGTGCCGCCAGCAGGGCGTCGGGTCCGTTGAGGGCAAAGGTCACGCGGTAGTCGGCCTGCAGTATACCGGCCAGTATCTCGATGTTTTGCGGTACGTCGTCGACGATCAGAATCGTTTCTCGCGAAGCTGCTGTCATGGCGGATTCTCCAGTGAAATGTCCAGCGTGATGGCCAGTAGCCGAAGTTCCCGCAGCGCTTCAGCGAAGTCGTAACGCGCCACGAAACGGCTGATCGTGGCCGCCGCGCTGGCGCCATCCGGGCCATCAGTCACCCGCGTGAATTCACCGAGGTAACTGGTCGCTGCCGTATCACGCGCCTGCAGGAGTTGGGCAAAGCGCAGGAATACATCGCGTCGCTCGCCGCAATCGATGGACGAGACAGCGGCCGTCGATCGTGCCTCGATCGCTTCGAGGCCTGAGAGTCCACTCACGATCAGTGCCACTTCCTGGTCCAACGCCAATTCAAGCCCCGCCACCTGCGCTAGATTCCGCTCCCGCGCTGCCTGCTCAAGGCGACCGGCGATGTCGGCCAGCGTCGTGGCCCCCAGGATGGCGGCTGAACCTTTGAGGGCATGGGCCATCCTGACCACCGTCGGCCAATCGTACGCCGCCCGCGCCGCGCGAAAATCGGCCATGACGCTCGTCGCCAGGTCGTCACGGAATTTTTTCAGCATTTTCAGGTGGAAATCGACGCGCCCCCCCAAGTAACGACGTCCGACGGCGAGATCGATTCCCGGCAGCACGGATGGTCGCACCGACCAGGCGCCGGCGGTCTCTGGCGACGATCCCGGGAGGCTGCCGGCGTCAGCCACCGGCGTTGCCGGCGTGGCCCGCGCTACGAGTTCCGCCGATGGCTGCGGCAACCACTTGAGCAGTGCGGCAAAGAGCACGTCCGGATCGACCGGCTTGGCGACAAAGTCATCCATCCCGGCTTCAAGGCAGGCGCGCCGGTCGCCAGCGAAGGCGTTGGCGGTCATCGCCAGAATGGGCGTGGCCTGGCGGCCGGGCAGCAGGCGAATTGCCCGCGTGGCGTCGGCGCCGTCCATCTCCGGCATCTGCATGTCCATCAGGACTAGGTCGTAGTCGTTGGCGGCTACCTTGGCCAGCGCGATGCGGCCATCGTCGGCGGTGTCCGCCGTCAGGCCCACGCTGTGCAGCAATTCGAGGGCAATTTCGCGGTTGATCTCGTTGTCCTCGACGAGCAATAGTCGGGCGCTGCGGTAATGACGCCGCAGCGCGGTTTCGGCGTCGGTTGTCACCTCGGCGACGAGGCTCGGCATGACGCCGCGACCCCGCGAAAGCCGGGCGGTGAACCAGAACGTGCTGCCTGCCCCCAGGGTGCTGACGACATCGGCTTGGCCGCCCATCAGGCCAGCCAGACGGCGGGTGATGGCCAGCCCCAGGCCGGTGCCGCCGTATTTGCGGGTGGTCGACACATCGGCCTGGGCGAATTCCTGGAATAGACCGGGCAGCTTGTCTACGGCAATGCCGATACCGGTATCCTCAACCTCGAAGCGCACCAGCAGCTCGTCGCCATCGTCGCCCGGGTCTTCAAGCAGTATGGCGCGCAGGGTGATGCTGCCCTGCTCGGTGAATTTGACGGCGTTTCCGGCGTAATTGAGCAGCGCCTGACGCAAGCGCGTGGCATCGCCATGCAGCCAGACGGGAACGGAGTCGGGGTCGATTTCGACCCGCAGCCCCTTGCTCCTGGCCTGCTCGCCGATCAGCGAAACGACGTTGTCGAGAATGCTTGACAGATAGAAGTCGGTCGTTTCCAGCTTGACCTGGCCGGCCTCGATTTTTGAAATATCAAGAATGTCGTTGATGATCGCCAGCAGATGGTGGCCGGCACTGTCGATCTTGTCCAGACGGACGGCCTGTTCGGCGGTGACGCCGCTGCGTCGCAGCAGGTGGGTAAGGCCGATCATGGCGTTCATCGGGGTGCGGATCTCGTGGCTCATGTTGGCCAGGAAGCTGCTCTTGGCCTGATTGGCGGCCTCGGCCTGTTTTTGCGCGGCGCGCAGCTCGCGGGTCCGGTTTTCGACCAGTTCTTCGAGGTGGTTGCGATGACCGTCGAGTTCCAGGCCAAGGCGCTTCTGCTCGGTAATATCCTCCTGTACCGCCACATAGTGCGTGATTAGCCCGTCGGCTTGGCGCATCGGTGTAATGATCGCCGATTCAATGTAGTCACTGCCATCTTTCCTGCGGTTGTTGAATTCGCCGGTCCACGATTCCCCGCGCTGCATGGCCTGCCAAAGCGCAGCATAGGTTTGCGGCGGCGTTTTGCCCGACTGCAGGAAGCGCGGATTCTGTCCGAGAATTTCATCGCGCCGATAGCCGCAGGCGGCGATGAAAGCCTCGTTGGCATAGTCTATGTTGGCATCGAGATCGGTGATCAGGATGCTCGCCGGGCTTTGCTCGACGACCTGTGAGAGCTGGCGCAGTTGCAGCTCGGCGGTCTTGCGCCCGGTGATCTCGGCATGCGTGACGACGACGCCACGCTTGGCCTGATCGAGCGGCGTCACACTCATGACGAACCAGCGTCGCTGCAGGGGTGAATGGCAGGGGTATTCGAAACTGAAGCTCGTGAGCTGACCAGCGAGAACGCCTTGAATGCCGTCGTGCGCCTTCAAGGCGCCGTCTTCCGCCACCGCATCCGCGCTCTGGCAAGCCGCCAGGTAGTTGCTGCCGACGTTCAGGCCCAGCAGTTGGACGCCGGGCAGCACGGCGTTTTCCAGGGCGAAGCGTCGCCACGGCTTGTTGGTGGCGATGATCACGCCGTCGTGGTCGAGTACCGCGATCTGCGCGTCCACCGAGTCGAGTATCGCGCGATTGAGCACTTCGCTGTCGCGCAAGGCGCACAGCACCCGCGCCTCGTCAAGGGCGCGGATCAGCGCCGGGGCGAGTTGCTGCAGCTGATGTTTGTAGACGTAGTCGATCGCGCCCCGGCGCAGGGCCTCGATCGCAGTGGTCTCCGAAATTGATCCGGAGACGAAGATGAACGGCACCTGCGGGCAGTATACGTGCATGATTTCAAGCGCCACGGCACCGCTGAAGCGCGGCAGCGTCCAGTCCGACAAGATGGCGTCAGGCCACCGTTGTTCAAGCGCCGCGAGCAAGGCCAATTCGTCGTCGACCCGCCGTACCTCGACCACCAACCCGGCCTCGCTCAGGGCATCGACCATCAGTTCGGTATCGACCACCGAGTCCTCGACGACGATCAGGTCGACGGGATGTTGTCGGTTTATGGCCCGCTCGGTCATCTGGTTTCGCCCGGCACCTTGTTGAGCAGCATCCAGTAGAGCCCCAGTTCGCCGACTGACTTCATGAAGGTCTCGGCTTCGACCGGCTTCACCAGGTAGCTGTTGGCGCCCAGGTTGTAGGCGCGGACCAGGTCACTCTCTTCGCGTGACGAGGTCAGTACCACCACCGGCAGCCACCGCGTGCGCTCGTCGGCACGCACGGCGCGCAGGACTTCGATGCCGTCCACGCGCGGCAAGCGCAGATCGAGCAGGATGAGCCTCAGGCGGAGGCCTTCGGCAGCTAAGTCGGCGCCGTGGCCGAACAGCGCCGCCAGCGCTTCGGCGCCGTCCCGGACCCAGCGCACCGGATTAACCAGGCCGCTCGCGCGCAAGGCATCCATGGTCATTTCGGCGTCGGCCGGATTGTCTTCGACCAGCAAAATCTGCAATTCCTGTTGATTCGTGTTCATCATCACTGAACTCCTGAAAAAGGTGCTTCTGAAGAGGGATGCCGCGGCAAGGCGAAGCCGAAAGTGGCGCCAGAATCCGTTTTTCCCTCACCCCAGATGCGACCGCCATGGCGCTGCAAAATGCGCTGGGTGATGGCCAGACCGACGCCGGTGCCTTCGAACTCGTCCTGGCGGTGCAGGCGCTGGAAGACGCCAAACAGCTTGTCGGCGTATTGCATGTCGAATCCGGCGCCATTGTCGGTGACCCAATACTGCACCTCGTCGCCGTCCTCACGGCCGCCGATCTCGATGTGCGCGATCTCTCGCTGGCCGGTGAACTTGACGGCATTGCTCAGCAGATTGACCCACACCTGACGCAGCAAGGCGGCATCGCCGGCGGCAGCGGGCAGCGCGGCGATGGTGAAGACGATGACGCGCTGCGGCTCGGCGGCGCGCAGCTCGTCGGCCACGCCCTGCGCCATGGCGGTCATGTTCAGCGACTGCCAGGCCATCTCGCGGCGGCTCAGGCGCGAGAAGGCGAGTAGGTCGTCGATCAGTTGGCCCATGCGCTGGGCGTTGTCGCGCACCACCTGCACCAAGCGACGGCCTTCGTCGTCGAGCTTGTCCCCATAGCCGGCGGCGACCTTGCGCGAGAAACCGTCGATGGCGCGTAGTGGCGCGCGCAGATCGTGTGATACCGAGTAGGTGAACGCTTCCAGTTCCCGGTTGGCGACTTCCAGCTCGGCCGTGCGCCGATGCACGCGCTCCTCCAGATCGGCATTGAGCGCGCTGATTTGCGTCTCGGCCGCCTTGCGCTCGGTGATGTCCTGAACCGTGCCGTGCAACGCGACGACAGCGCCCGCGGCGTCGCGAACGGCTTCGCCACGCGCGACAATCCAGCGCTGGGTGCCGTCGAGGCGAACGACCTGCGCATCACACGCGTAGGAATCGCCGGTCGTCCTGCTCTTTTCGACAGCGGCGGCCAGTGTCGTCCAACTGGCGGGTGTGAAATACTGGCGAACTTCCGGATAAACCGCCGGCGGCAGCGCCGGGTCGCGGCCGTAGATACGGTAAATCTCGTCCGACCAGTGATGCACGTTGGTCCGCACGTCCCATTTCCAATTGCCGACGCCGACCAGATGCTGGGCCGCCTTGAGTGTCGCCTCGCTGGTCCGCAGCTCTTCATTGGCGTCGTGCAACTGCCCGGTGCGCCGCGCCAATAGTTGCGCGGTTTGCGCCATCGCCTCGACGACCTCGTCGGCTTCGCGGAAATAGACCTGCGGGCGCCGCGCAGCCTCGCCGGCCTCAAGCGCGCTGGCCGGCGCGGTGAGCGCCGAGACCGAGCGGGCAATGCGCCCTCCCAGCCACCAGGCCAGGCCGATCCCCAGACTGAGCAACAGCGCAATCCCGAGCCCGGCCAAAATCATCGCGTGCATCAATTGCGCCTCCAGGCTCTGGCGCGAAATGGCGATGGCCACGGTCCAGCGCGAGACCGGCGAACGGCTGTAGATGATGAGCGCCGGCAGGCCTTCCTTGGTGATCGATTCAAAGGCGCCTTCCGGCGGCCCGTCGAGGCGCTTGAGCAGTTCGGGATTGGCCGCGCTGCCGGCGTAGTGGTCCGCGGACTGGGATCGCGTCAGCAGCGTACCGGTGCTGTCGAAAACGGACGCCACCCAGTCGCCGGGAAATTGCTGTCGACTCAGAATGCCAAAGATCTGCTGCGGCACGATCGCCACACTGAGCACATAGGCCACCCGGCCAGCGGCCAGTACCGGGACGTCGACCGAGAAATTGGGTTGGGCCGCGATGGCACCGATGAACACGTTGGAGATACTCGCTTGGCCGCTCTCGAAGACGCGTCGAATCTGCTGCGGATTGCCATGCCGGGGCAAAGCCTGGCCATAGGGGCGCAAAGTGTTGACGATCATCTGGGCGTTTTCATCGCTGAGAACGACATTGAGTCCGGTGACTTCCTTGTCGATCAGCTCCCTTGCGCGGCGATGGAAATCGCCCAAGTTGCGCTGCTCAAGAGTACTGGAAGTCGCCAGCGCCTCGGCGACCACCTGCGCTTTGGCCACTTCGCTATCGAAGGTTTGGACCAGTGCACGCGCCGTCAGTATGGTGTCTTTTTGCAGCTGCGCCCGTCCATCGTGAATCAGTTTGGCGAACAGCAAACCCACGCCGACCACGGCCGGAAGCAGGCAGGCCAAAACCAAGGTCAGCAGCAAGCAGCGTATGGGCCACTTGGGTGCCTTCAGCACGCTGGCGACGGGCATCGCTAAGGGCTTCTCGCTGTGACCACGCTCAAGGACGCTCATGGCAAACTGCGGGGCGCAGCGACAACGGCCTTGGCGAATATGGAAAGAACGTCGTTTTTTGTGTCGATCGGTTGAACGGTTTTCATTGCAGAGGGCCTTCGCCTGTGAACGTGCTTAACTTATCGTTCCGCTATCCTCCGGGCGAGGAATTGGAGCTCGCCTAATCGCTGCGGACTGACGGCAATACTGCGATAGTGTCGCCATCCACAGGCCGGAGCACCGTGCGTTGACGCACATAGCCAGGCGTTTTGTGGAAAATTGTGTAACGTCGGGTCGCCGTCTTTTCAATCAGTGCCTGATTCGGTAGTGTTGCGGTCGGTGTAGCCCACGGAGAAGGCGGTCGTTGGGCAAACTTTCCAGTTCGAGGACCGGTAACGAATCCATACCGGGCCGCGGGCTGCGCCTGGTGCCGTCGGCACAATAACCGAACAAGAGTCCAAGGTACTGGGGTGGCGAACGGCAGTTGCCTGTGTGGAGCAGTCACCTGAATGGCGCGTTTGTAGAGGGCGAGACCGTCAGCAACTGGCCGGATCCAGACGACGTGGTCGCCAATTTGCTCGCGGTGTAGCTGACACTCAGCAGGGGCAGAGGACGCCGTAGCTATTCAAATTGGGTTACCGCCGCGGCCGGCCGCTTGTAGCCGATTCACGCCGATCAGAATAGTCACCAAGCACGAAACCTGGATAGCCAGAGAAAAAGCTCTTTGGCATAAAGCCATTCGGGCAACGCTAAAATGCTTCCCCTTGCCGTTTTTCACGGGCTTCGTTCTCTCTGTGGTTAAGCTGATGATTCAGCATCACTCCTCGGAAATTTCAACCGGCGTATAAACCGGAACGCGGTCGAACAGTTTGACGAGGTCTTCGTTGCGCATGCGGATGCAGCCGTGCGATGCGGGAACGCCCAGTGCCGCCGTATCCGGGCAGCCATGGATGTAGATGTAGCGGCGCATGGTATCGACCGGCCCGAGCCGGTTGCGCGCCAGCTCGCAACCCGACAGCCAGAGGATTCGCGTCAGAACCCAGTCGCGTTCGGGAAAAGCGACGGCCAGTTCCGGCGAATAGAGTTCGCCGCTCGGACGGCGCGCGACGAAAACGGTGTTGATCGCCTGACCGCCACCGATCCGCGCGCGAACGATGTGCCTGCCGCGCGGCGTGCAATAACTGCCGCGCTGCTCGCCGGCGCCGCGGCTGGCGGTCGACACCGGATAGCGAGCGAGCAACTGGCCGGTGCCGTCGAACAGGGTCAGCGTCTGCCGCGCAATCGAGACCTGGATCGAGACGCTCATCGGCAAGCTCATTGCTCTCGCCTGGCGCGACGCGCGGCGAAGAAAGCGGAGAGCAGCTGGCTGCACTCGTCGGCAAGAACGCCGCCGACCACCGCCGTATGGTGATTGAGGCGGTCGACGGCGAACAGGTCGACGACGCTGCCGTGCACGCCGGTCTTGAGGTCGCGCGCGCCATAGACGACGCGCGCGATACGCGAATGCAAAATGGCGCCAGCGCACATGGCACAGGGTTCGAGCGTGACGAACAGTTCGCAGCCGGGCAGCCGATAGTTTTCGAGGCGGCGCGCAGCATCGCGCAAGGCGGCGATTTCGGCGTGCGCGGTCGGATCGTTTTCGCCGATCGGCGAGTTGAAGCCGCGCCCGACAATGACCCCGTCACGCACCACCACGGCACCCACCGGCACCTCGCCGAGACACTCGGCCGAGCGCGCCAGCGACAGCGCCTCGCGCATGAAATAGTCGTCGTCCATACGGCGATTTTACCTTAGCCAGTGTTTGACCCGGCGCGAAACGCCGAGGATACTTCGCTTTCCTGATTTCCGAAGCCGCCTGACATGCTGCGCACTCTCAAGCGTTCGACCAAGCGCCTATTGGCACTACTGGCCGTTCTTCCGGCGACCGTACTGGTTCTCGGCACTGTCTATATGCTCGGCATGGAACATCTCGAAGGCGCGCCGCGCACTTTCCTGCAAAGCGTTCAGTGGGCCACTGAAACGCTGACCACCACTGGTTATGGCGGCGACAGCCACTGGAACCACCCGGCCGTCGCGATGTTCGTGATTCTCGGCCAGTTCATGGGCCAGTTCCTGGTCTTCCTGATCTTTCCGATCTTCGTTCTGCCCTACTTCGAGGAGCAGTTCGAGGTTCGCCTGCAGCATATTCTGCCGCCGATGGCTGGCAAGGTGCTGTTCTACCGCTACGGGCCGGCGATCGAATCGCTGCTCGAGGAATTCAAGCGGACCAGGAGCCCTTTCGTCATTTTCGAAGAGGACATGACGATCGCGCGCAACCTGCGCGACCGCGGCTACAACGTCGTTTTCGGCAAGCTCGCCGACGATCCCAAGGTGCTGGCACGAGTCAGGCAGGCGCGCGCCGTGGTCACCAATGCCGGCGACCACGGCAACGCCACCTGCGCACTGATCGTCCGCGAACAGGGCTTTGCCGGCCCGCTCTACGCGCTCGCCGACGACCCGCTCTACCGGCCGCCGATGCTGCAGATCGGCGCCACCGACGTATTCACTCCGGCGCACGTGCTCGGCGCCGCACTGGCGTCGCGCGCCAGCACGCGCATCAGCCCACCGGCCGAAGGCATGCATCTGCTCGGCACCAAGGTCGGCCTCGCCGAGTTTCGCGTGCGCGAGGCCAGCCCCTTGGCCGGCCAGCGGCTTGGCGACCTGCATCTTCGCCAACAGCACGGGGTGAGCGTGATCGGCCAATGGCGCGCCGGCGTCTTCACCACCACCAAGGGACCGGACACCCGCATCGAAGCAGGCGCCATCCTGGTCGTCGTCGGCACGCCGGACAACCTCGAAAAAATCGAACGATTGGCGATGCCGATCCGGCGCAGCGGCCCCATCGTTCTGGCCGGCTTCGGTTCGGTCGGACGCAAGGTCATCGAAATGCTGCACGATGCCAACGAAGACTGCGTGGTGATCGACCGCGTCGCAGCGCCCGGCGTCGATGTCGTCGGCAACGTGCTTGAACACGCCACGCTCAAGCAAGCGGGCGTGCGCAACGCCAGCGCAGTGATTCTGGCGCTCTCCGACGACAGCGAGTCGGTCTTCGCCACCGCGGTCGTTCGTGACCACGCGCCCGAAGTCCCGTTGATCGTTCGCGTGATCCGCGCGCCAAATACCGAGCGGCTTTACCGTTCGGGCGCCGACTTTGCGATTTCGGTCGGCCAGGTCGCCGGACAGATCCTCGCCTACCACCTGCTCGGCGAGCAGATCGTTCCGGTCGAGAACCGCATCAAGTTTTCCCGTTTGACCGCCGGCACGCTGGCCGGCGTCCATCCCTGGCGCAGCTCAGCGCTCGATCAGACGGGCGCCAAGGTCGTCGCGGTCGAGCGCGATGGCGAAGTGCGGGTCGAATTCGATGACGGGTTTACGGTACGTACCGACGACGCGCTCTTCGTCTGCGGGTCGACCAACAGCCTCGACCGCTATCAGCGCGAGTTCCAGGCTACTGCGGCGCCGCAAGCACGCGCCTGAGCTATTGCCCCGTCGGCTGCAGCTGCTCGCGCGCCGCGCGCGCCGCTTCGATGGCGTCCTGGGTGAGCCGGTAGGCAACATAATACTTGTAGATGTTGCGCACATAGTTGGTGGTTTCCATGCCAATTTTCTCCGCCACCACCAGTTCGACGTTATTGAACCACAGGTCGGGATCGAGTCCGCGCTTGACCGCTTCCTTGCGCATTTTCGCGATATTGCCCGGGCCGCAGTTGTAGCTGGCGAAGGCAAACAGCGGGCGATTGGCGTCGCTGAAATGGGCATCTGGAAAATGCTTGCTCATCAGGATATCCATGTATTTAGCGCCGGCGTGAATATTCGCCTCGGCGACATGGATGCTGCCGACGCCGAGTTCGGCACCGGTCGCCGGCATCACCTGCATGATGCCGATGGCACCGAACGGACTCTTGGCCCGCTGGTCGAGTCCGGACTCCTGAAAACCCTGCGCAGCGAGCATCAGCGGATCGAAGTGATAGCGTTCGCCATACTTCCTGAACAAGGCGATGGTCGCCTCGAAGCGCTTCCAGTCGTCGTCGCCGGTCGAATTCTTGATCTGCTTGACGCGCATCATGTACTGTTTGAGCCGCTGTTCGACGAGCTTCGATTTCTGCATGTTGGCGCGATAGAAATCGTCAAGGACGGCAAGGATCTCAGGACTTCCCTGGCGTACCGCCCAACCGACCTGCCCGCCACTGCGCACTGCCGCGCCAGGATGCAAGCGGATGGTTGGCAAAATCTGCGCCCACATCTGAGCCTTCCAGTCATCGACGACGATCAATCCAAACAGGCCGGCGCCGACCATTTCCATCAGGTCTTCGTCTTCCAGTGCGTCGGGAACCAGGACGATATCGACGAGCGGCTGGCCGGCTTGTTTTAGCCTCGCATTCAACGCGATGAGGCTGTCCCGATAGCTGCTCGACCGGCGCACATGAACGCTCTTGCCCGACAGCTCGTCAGATGAATTGAGTATCGTCCGGTCCGCAGCGCTGACGACAATTTCGTTAACCTGCCGCAGCTCAGCTGGCGTAAAAAAGTCGACCTGCTGCAATCGCTCTTCGGTGACGGTCAGGTTGCCGGCAGCGATGTCGCCCAGGCCTGCGGTCAGATTGCTCAGCAGCTTGTCACGCGTCGTCGGAATGATCATGACGGTCAACGGCCGTTTGCCAAGGCGCTTCCTGTACTTCTTGTTGAGGTAACGTTCAAAGTCGCGCATCGTATCCGCAGTAAGGCCGCGTTCGCGTCCGCGGTCGTTGAAATAAAGCGTACGACTGTAGGGCGCGAGGATGCGGATCGCGTGCCGGTCGAGCATCGCCTCGAAGTCGCCGGCCCACGGTTTGGCTGCCACATCGAGTTGCCGTGGCTTGGCCACCGGACCGGCCACTGTCAGTGCCTTGCCTGGCACCGCAGCAGCAGCCAGCGAGAAGCACAGCAAAAGGGCCAACAGCTCGCCCAGGAAAGATCGCAACTTCATCAGGAGTCCTTCAATTCAAGGCCAGGGGCCGATTTTACCGCCCTTCGATCGTGCGGCAGGCAAGCCGAGTGCAAACAAGAACGCGTGATCGCCCAAGCGCGGCCATTTGCCCTTTATGCAACTTTGTTGCATTATGGCAGCCGTTTGAAAAGATCACGGCCAGACAATGAGCACACCCCATCGATCGCGCGCCGCGGCGCGCCCCCCGACCCGTCAGAACTCGGCACTGTGCGCCGGCGCGCTGGAGCGCATGCTGTGGGCGACGCTGGCGCTGGCGCTGTTGTGGGCGACGATCGCCTGGGCGCTGTCATGAGCGACGCCGCGCTCATTCGCTTCGACAACCTGACGCTTGGTTACAACCACCATCCAGCGGTGCACCATCTCCAGGGCGAGATTGCCGCCGGTAGCCTGCTGGCGGTGGTCGGCCCGAACGGCGCCGGCAAGTCGACGCTGCTCAAGGGAATCGTCGGCGAACTGCGCCCGCTGCAGGGACAGGTCGAGCTTTGTGGCATCAAGCGTGAGGACATCGCCTACCTGACCCAGCAGACGACGCTCGACGGCAGTTTCCCGATCGTCATTTACGATTTTGTCGCCATGGGGCTGTGGGCGCAATTTGGCGCCTTTCGCGGTTTCAGCCAGGCGGCCAGAGCGCGCATTGCGCAGGCGATCGAAGCGGTCGGCCTGTCCGGGCTCGAAGACCGGCCGATCGGCCAGCTTTCCGGCGGCCAGCTGCAACGCGCGCGCTTTGCCCGGGTGATTCTGCAGGATTCGCCGCTGGTGCTGCTCGACGAACCCTACGGCGCGATCGACGCCAATACCGTACGCGACCTGGCGGCGCTGGTACGGCACTGGAACGACGAGGGCCGCACGGTGATCTGCGTCTCGCACGATTTCGCGCATGTGCGCGAGGAATACCCCGAAACGCTGCTGCTGGCGCGCGAACAGGTCGCGCGTGGAGCGACGGCCGAGGTCTTGAGCGAAACCAACCTCAAGCGCGCCCGCTCGCTCGCCGAGACGCACGGCGAATTGCCCGGCGCCGCGGTGTGCAGCGCCGAAGTCACCAGCGCCGACGCGGAGCACCACCACCGATGAGCCTGATCGACACCCTGGCCGGCCTGCCGCTCGTCTCGCCGTTCATTGAATTCGGCTTCATGCGCCGCGCACTCGCCGGTTGCCTGGCGTTGTCGCTGGGCGCCACGCCGATCGGGGTGTTCCTGATGCTGCGGCGCATGAGCCTGGCCGGCGACGCGATTTCGCACGCCATCCTGCCCGGCGCGGCGATCGGCTACCTGATCGCCGGCCTCTCGCTCGGCGCCATGACGCTCGGCGGCCTGGTCGCCGGCATCGCTGTCGCGCTCGCCGCCGGCGGCGTCGCGCGCAACTCGGTGATCAAGGAGGACACCAGCCTGGCGACCTTCTATCTGATGTCGCTGTCGGCCGGAGTACTGATCATCTCGATGCGCGGCAGTAACGTCGACCTGCTGCATGTGCTGTTCGGCAGCGTGCTCGCGCTCGACGACGATGCGCTGCTGCTGCTCGCCAGCTTCGCCTCGTGTTCGATCGTCGCCATCGCCGCCGGCCTGCGCCTGATCGTTCTCGAGTGCTGCGACCCGACGCATCTGGCGCGCATCAGCCGCCTGAGCGCACTGGCGCACTACGGTTTCATGGTGCTGGTCGTACTCAACCTGATCGGCGGCTTTCACGCACTGGGTACGCTGATGGCCGTCGGCATCATGATCCTGCCGTCGGCGGCGGCACGCTTCTGGGTCGATAACATCGTTCCGCTGATCCTCGTCGCCGTGCTCATCGCCTTCACCGGCTCGCTCTGCGGCCTGCTGCTCTCGTACTACGTCAACCTGCCAGCCGGCCCGGCGATCGTGCTGACCTTGGGCGCCCTCTACCTGCTGTCGATGGCGATCGGCCCGCTCGGCCCATGGAGGAGTCGCCGGCGTACCAGCTGGCACTTCGAACGCTAACTTTCAGGAGAGTCTCAATGGAATTCTTAAGCAAACTCAGCGCTCGCGCGATCATCGCGCTCGGCCTGCTCGTCCTCGCCGGCCTCGCGGCCAACGTCGCCAGCGCAGCACCGCTCAAGGTCGTCGCCAGCTTCAGCATCCTTGGCGACCTGGCACGCGAAGTCGGCGGCGAGCGCATCGAACTGCACACGCTGGTCGGCGCGGACGGCGACGCCCACGTCTACCAGCCAACTCCGGCCGACGCCAAGACCATCGCCCAGGCCAATCTGGTGATCGTCAACGGCCTCGGCTTCGAAGGCTGGATCGACCGTCTGGTCAAGTCGTCGGGCTACCGCGGCAGCGTCGTACGCGCCAGCAGCGGGATCAAGACGCTCAAACTGAAGCACGACGAGCATGATCACGGTCATGGACACGATAGCGACGTCGACCCGCACGCCTGGCAGGACCTCGCCAACGCGCTGCGCTACGTCGACAACATCGCGCAGGCGCTGGTCAAGGCCGACCCGGCAGGGCAAAGCGCCTACCTGGCCAACGCCGAAAAGTACAAACAGACGATCGTCGCCCTCGACGGCGAGCTCAAAACCGCGTTCAACGCGATCGCCAAAGAAAAGCGCAAGGTGGTCACCACCCACGACGCCTTCGGCTATTTTTCTCGCGCCTACGGCATCGCCTTCATCTCGCCGGTCGGCATCAACACCGACGCCGAAGCGTCGGCCGCCGACATCGGGCGAATCATCAAGCAGATCCGCCGCGAAAAGATCCCGGCGGTATTCATGGAGAACATTTCCGACCCGCGACTGCTCGAACGCATCCGTCAGGAGTCGGGAGCGCGAATCGGCGGCGTCCTCTATTCCGACTCACTGTCCAAGGCCGATGGCCCGGCGGCGACCTACCTCGCGATGATGCGGCATAACGCCAGGACGCTGGCGAGCGCGCTGGCCGACTGAGGCAGCGCACAAAGGAGGTCGTCTCCGTAATTTCCGCAATGGTTGTTGTACGAATCCCGGTGTACTATCGTCGTCCACAGGCATAAGCTCGCCTGCGCGAGGGTAGACCGCAATGGATAAGGCATTCGCAGGATCGTTGCCAATTTCGACTGCCGCGACGGCGGCCGCTGCGCGTCCGATCGACGGATCGGCGGCGAGTCGACAAATCGGCCTCGAGCAATCATTGCGCGAAAGCGGTGAGCTTGCCGTCAACATCATCGACTCGCTGCTGCAACATATTGCGGTACTCAACGCCGACGGCGTCATCGTCAGCGTCAACCAGGCCTGGCGCGACTTCGCGCGCGACAACGGCGCGACCGGATCGGCGCTCGGATCGGTCGGAGTCAACTACCTTGAGATCTGCAATGCGGCGTCGGCCTATCCATTCGCCGACCAGACGCCTGCCGTTCTGGCCGGCATCCGCGCGGTGCTGGCCGGAACCCGTGCGGAATTCAGCCTGGAATACCCGTGTTCGTTGCCCACCGAGGAACGCTGGTTCATCGTTCGCGTCACCCCATTGCGCGGCAGTTTCCTGGGCGCGGTCGTCGCACACGAGAACATCACGCCGCGCAAACGTGCCGAAGAGGCGATTCTGGGCACTCAGCAGTTGATGCAGCAATTCATCGACCATCTGCCCGGAACCGCCTTCGTCAAAGACGAGAACCTGCGCGTTCTGCTGGCCAACAAGGCGTTTCAGAATATTCTGGGAATCGATCCGGCGACCATGATCGGCAAATCCAACAGCGAACTTTTTCCCAGCGACTTCGGCAAGCGGCTCGAAGCCGACGATCGCCAGGTTCTGAGCACAGGCCAAAGCACGACGCTCCAGGAAGATTTCGAGGGACGATTCTTCGAGACGAGCAAATTCGTCATCGAAGGCGAATCCGGCAAACGATTGCTCGGCGGCATTACGTTCGACGTCACGCAGCGATACAAGCATTCGGCGCGCCAGGACGCCTTGCTGCGCATCAGCGAACTGGGCGGAACCCTGGCGGAGAAGGCGTTCCTCGAACGGGGGATCGAAATAATCGCGCAGCTGACGATCAGTCCGATCGGCTTCGTCCATTTTGTCGATGAGGACCAGCACCTCATCGAACAGGCCTGCTCGACGGCTGGCACAGGCACCGGATGCCGCTTCCCGATCGATCAAGCCGGCAGTTGGGCCGACGGTGCGCGCGACCAGCAAGTCATGGTCTTCAATGCGCCGCCCGACGAGCCGGCCTACCGAGGCCTGCCGCCAGGCCTGGCGCCGCTCAAACGGCTGCTCACCGCTGCGGTGATCGAGGAAGGCCAGGTGCGAATGATCGTCGGCGTCGGCGACAAGACCAGCGACTATGACGATTACGATTGCGTGACCGCCCAGATGCTGGGCAACGACATCTGGCGCATTATTCGCCGCGTGCGCGCTGAAGCGACACTGCAACAGAAGCTCGCTGAATTGATCGTTCTCAACGCGCGCCTGGACGAGACCAACAACAAGCTGCTGCAATCCGAAAAACTGGCGTCGATTGGCCAGTTGGCGGCCGGCGTCGCGCACGAGATCAATAACCCGATCGGCTACGTGACGTCCAATCTCAACTCGCTGGCCGGCTACCTCGACGACCTGCTGGCCATCGACGAGGCCTACCGGGAGATCGACGAGCGCTTTGGCAACGCCATGCCGCAAGCCTTCGAGCGTGCCCATCGACTCAAGGCAGAAGCCGACTACAGCTTCATCATCGGCGACATTCACCACCTGATCGACGAATCGCGTCAAGGTCTCGACCGCGTCGGAAAAATCGTTCGTGACCTCAAGGATTTCTCGCGTGTCGGCGCCACTGCCTGGCAACTGGCCAATCTCCACGACGGACTCGAAAGTACGCTCAACATCGTCTGGAACGAGATCAAGTACAAGGCCAAGGTCGAGCGAGACTACGGCGAGCTGCCCGAGGTCAACTGCATTCCTGCGCAAATCAACCAGGTGTTGATGAACTTGTTGACCAATGCCGCGCAGGCAATCACGGCACCGGGGCGCATCGTGCTGCGCAGCCGCTGCGAGGGTCGCTCGGTGTGGATAGAAGTTGAGGATGATGGGATCGGCATCGCCGCGGAAAACCTCGAGCGCATCTTCGAACCTTTTTTCACCACCAAACCGATCGGCCAGGGCACCGGCCTCGGACTTTCGCTGTCCTGGGGAATCGTCCAGCGCCATCATGGCAAGATCGAAGTGAATTCGACGCCTGGCCACGGCACGACCTTCCGCGTGACCCTTCCAATCGACCCGCAAGCGCCTGCCGAGTCCGACCACGAGGCCGTGTCATGAGTGAGCAAACGTCAAAGGCGGCATCGCTGCTGCTCGTCGATGATGAGCCGAGCATCCTGTCGTCGCTACGGCGGCTATTAAGGACGGGCGGCTACCAGATTCATACGGCCGAAAGCGGCCGCGCCGGGCTGGAGATTCTTGAACGCGAACCGGTCGACCTGGTGATCTCCGACATGCGCATGCCGGAGATGGACGGCGCGACCTTTCTTGAGCAGGTGCGCGAGCGCTGGCCGGCGACTACGCGCATCCTGCTGACCGGTTACGCCGACATCAGTTCGACGATTGCCGCGATCAACCGCGGCGAGGTTTATCGTTACGTCGCCAAGCCGTGGGACGACAACGACCTGATGCTGCTCGTTCGCGACTCGCTCGAAAGCGCTCGCCTGCGCAACGAAAACACCCGCCTGCAGGCCTTGACCCAGACCCAAAACGAGGCCTTGAAGGACCTCAACGCCAACCTCGAAAACAAGGTCGTACAACGCACTGCCGAAATCGAACAGATCAACAGCTTTCTCAACCTCGCCAACGACCGGCTCAAGCAAAATTTTCTGGTTTCGATCAAGGTCTTTTCCGGCCTCATGGAACTGCGCGGCGGCGCCATGGCCGGCCACTCGCGCCGGGTCGCCGACCTGGTGCGCAAGTTGGCGCGTCGCCTCGACGTCGATCCCAAAGCGCAGCAGGATTTTTTCTTCGCTGCGCTATTGCACGATATCGGCAAGATCGGTTTTCCCGACAGCCTGCTCGCGCGACCGGTCTCCAAAACCACCGGCGACGATCTGGCGCGCTACCGCAAACACGCGCTGGCTGGCGAATCGGCGCTGATGCCGCTCGATGAACTCAAAAGCGTTTCGAAAATCGTCCGCGCGCACCATGAACGCTATGACGGGCAAGGCTTTCCCGACGGTTTGCAGGGATCGGAGATCCCGCTCGGCGCGCGCCTGCTGGCGGTGGTCAACGACTACGACGGACTGCAGACCGGTACGCTGATCGAGAAGCGAATGACGCCCGACGAGGCCAGGGCGGCAATCGTTGGCGCGCGCGGCAAACGCTACGATCCGCAGATCGTCGATGCCTTTGTCGAGCTGCTCGACAGCCTGGGGCAGGAAATCGTGCACGAAAAAGCGGTGTCTCACGCCGACCTCAAGGTCGACATGCTGCTCTCACGCGACCTGGTGAGCCGCGAAGGCGCGCTGCTGCTCTCGGCCGATACCGTTCTCGACGTGCCCCTGATCAAGCAGATCCAGGAGTATGCGCGCCGCGAAGAGCACGCCATCATGACCTACATCCGCACCAGTTGAGCGAGAGATGCGATGAAACGAATCCTCATCATCGACGACGACGAAGACATCCTCAAGGCCTTGCGCCGCCTGTTTTCGTTAACACCGTGCACAGCGGGAGAGCAGACCTACCGGCTGACTGCCGATATCTTCGTTTCACCGCAACTGGCTTTAGCCAAGGCGCGGCACACCGCCTACGACCTAGTGATCGCGGATTATCGAATGCCGACGATGAACGGCGTTCAGTTGCTCAAATCCTTCCGCGAAATCCAGCCCGAGGTGCCACGCTTGATCCTCTCCGGCTACGCCGACCTCAACGGACTGATCGACGCCATCAACGACGCCGCAATCAGCCGTTTCATCGCCAAGCCGTGGAACGATTACGAACTGCTCGCCAGCATCGGCCAGGTGCTGGCGCTGCATCAATTGACACAGGAGAACCAGCGCCTGGCCGACCAGGCGCGGCTGGCGCAGGGCAGTATTTCGGCAGAGGACATCGAACGCAAGCGTCTGGAAACCGTCGAACCAGGAATCACCAAAGTCAACTGGGGCCCGGATGGATCGGTGCTGCTCGATGAGTCACTGCTCGACCGCAACTAAATCGAAAGTCAGGAAACCCGCCATGTCGTCCTCGTCAGTCAGCCGGATCAAATCAGGTGCCGCATGAGCGATGAGTTCGCGGCGGCCTACGACGCGCTCGGCTGCCTGGTACTCGGTCTCGACCCGCAAGCGAAAGTCGCCCGCATCAATCGCTTCGGCCTGACGCTGCTTGGTTACGACGATCCGGCGCAAATCGTCGGTCAGCCGTTGCACGCGCTTTTGCCGCAGGGCGATTCGCAAAGTGCCGAATTGTTGGCGATCATCAGCAATTCGGAACAGCGACCGACAGCGACCGGCACCATCGAAACGCAGCTGCTGCGCCGCGACGGATCGCGTACACCGGTTTGCTGGCACCTCGGCGGACACACGCGTCTCGCGCCGACGCTGCTGGTCGGCTTGGACGCCAGCCTGCTTCGCCAAAGCCGGGAGTCCGCCGCGATGTTCCAGACGGTGGTTGATAACCACAGCGGCAGCGTCGTGATTACCGATGCGCAATGCGTCATCGTTTACGTCAACCCGGCGCTCGCGCAAATGACCGGCTACCCGGCGACCGAACTGATCGGCAAGACGCCATCGCTGTTCAAGTCGGGTCAGACGTCTGACGAGGTCTATCGCGACCTGTGGCAGACGCTCGCTGCCGGCGCGGTCTGGAATGGCGAATTCATCAACCGTCGCCGCGACGGCGAGCATTTTCTCGAACGCAAGACGATTGCCGCGATTACCAATGCGCAAGGCGAGGTCGATTACTACCTCGCCATCGGCGAGGACATTTCGCAACGCCAGCGCTACCAGCAGCACATCGACAAGCTGCTGGCGATCGATCAACTGACCGGCCTGCCCAATCGCGCCGCCTTTCTGCGCGCGCTGGCCGTAGCGCTCGAACGTGCGCAACAGCAAAGGATGCAGGCCACCGTGCTGCACGTCGACCTCGACGACTTTTTCGCGGTCAATGAGGCCTTCGGCACCAGCGAAGCCGATCTCGTGATCGCCGACAGCGCGCGGCTCATCAAGAGCGCCTTACGCGCCGACGACCTGCTGGCGCGCCTGGGCAACGACAAGTTCGCGATCCTGCTCGGCCCGCATGATGAACGGATCGACCAGGACATCGACGAAGTCGCCGGGCGGGTACTGGCGGCGATTCATTCGATGGTTTCGCCGACCGGGCGGCGCATCCAGCTCACGGCATCGATCGGCATCGCCGGTTGTCCGCACGATGGCGACCAGGCCAGCGATCTGCTGAGCCACGCGATGCATGCCACCGAACAGGCCAAAACAGCCGGTGGCAACTTGTTCTGTCGCTTCGACGCATCGGCTGCCGGCATCGCCAGCGGACGGCGCAATTTGCTCAACGACCTGCCACAGGCGATCGAAGGCGATCAACTGCTGCTCCACTTCCAACCGCAAGTGAGCCTTTTCTCGGGCGCCATCATCGGACTCGAGGCGCTGGTCCGCTGGCAGCACCCGCAGCGCGGCCTGCTGCTGCCCAGCGAGTTCATCGCGCTCGCCGAACAAAGCGCCCACATCGTCGCCATCGGCGAATGGGTGTTGCGCCAGACCTGCCGGCAGATGCGCGCCTGGCTCGACGCGGGCCTGCCACCAATCAAAGTCGCGATCAACCTCGCCGCGCGTCATTTCCTGGTGCCGGGGTTGTCGGCAACGATCGCCGACGCGCTGCAGCGCGAGCGCCTCGAACCTCGCTTCCTCGAAATTGAAATCACCGAAGGCGCGATGATGCAGGATGTGCTCGGTGCGATTCGCTGTACGACGCAACTCAAGGCTTTGGGCGTTCGTCTGTCGCTCGACGATTTCGGCACAGGCTATTCGTCGCTCGCCTATCTCTCGCGCTTTCCGATCGACGTCGTCAAGATCGACCAGTCGTTCATCCGCGACATCACCAGCAATCCGGTCAATGCGGCAATCGCCCAGGCGACCATCGCGATGTCGCACAAGCTAGGCAAGACGGTGCTCGCCGAAGGCGTCGAAAGCGAGGAGCAGATGCAGTATCTGCGGCGCAACGAATGCGATCAGATGCAGGGGTTTTTCTTCTCGCGCGCGCTGCCCGCCGCCGACATCGCGCGCCTGCTGCACAGCGGCGCACTGATGGCGCTGTCCGGCGAGCAAGGTCCATATACGCGCAGCACCGTGCTGCTGGTCGACGACGAAGCCAATGTGCTGTCAGCGCTCAAACGCACGCTGCGCCGCGAAGGCTACGACATTCTGACCGCCAACAGCGCGACCGAAGGATTTTCGTTGCTCGCCAGGAACGATGTCCAGGTCATCGTCTCGGATCAACGCATGGCCGAAATGAACGGAACCGAATTTCTGTCGCGCGTCAAAAATCTCTATCCTGAGACCGTGCGCATGGTCCTGTCGGGCTATTCGGAAATTTCGGTGGTCACCGACTCGATCAACAAGGGCGCGGTCTACCGCTTCCTGCTCAAGCCCTGGGACGACGAGAAGCTCAAAGAGGAAATCAGCAACGCGCTGCGTCACTGGCGAGAGCTCTACGGACCCAGAGAGCGCTTGTAGCAATCAACCGAGGACCAACGTGGAAGAAAAACGCTCGGCAGAGCAGATTATTCAAGCGCGCGTGCTGGTCGTCGACGACGATCCGATTTTGCGCACCCAGATCAAGCGTCTGGCCAGCCAGTTCGTCTCGGAAATCCGGCTCGCCGCCGATGGCGTCGAAGGTCTCGAGATTTGGCGCCAGTGGCAGCCCAACGTGGTCGTCACCGACATCTTCATGCCGCGCATGAGCGGTCTGGAAATGAGCGCGGCGATCAAGGCCGGCGACCCCGACGCGCAGATCATCGTGATCACCTCTGACGACGACGGCGACAGTCTGCGGCGCGCGCTCGACATCGGCGTCGAGCGCTATATTTCCAAGCCGGTGGACATGCACCTGCTGGCCGACGCCATCGGCAAATGCGTTCGCGACCAGCAGCAGACCGAGGATCTTCGCCTCACTCGGCAGGTGGCGGCGCTCACTGAAGCGCTACAGCAGCAATTGTGGGAAAAGCTGCGCGCCGAAGAGGCGCTGCACCAGGAGAAAGCCGAGCAACGGGTTCTCATCAACCGCCTCGAAGAGGCGCACAATCAGCTGCTGCAATCGGAAAAAATGGCGTCGATCGGGCAACTGGCCGCCGGCGTTGCGCACGAGATCAACAACCCGATCAGCTACGTCAACTCCAACCTCGGCGCGTTGCAGCAGTACGTCGGCAAGCTCTTGCAACTGATCGCCGGCTACGAGCAGCATGACGTCGAACTGCCCGGCGCCAGCCGCGACACGCTCGACGCGCTCAAGCGCGAGATCGACCTCGACTATCTGCGCAACGACGTCGGCGACCTGCTTGCCGAGTCGCTCGGCGGCCTGCAGCGCGTCAAGCGGATCGTCCAGGACCTCAAGGATTTTTCGCACGTCAGCGACAGCGAAATGCAGTGGGCCAATCTTGAGAACTGTCTCGAAAGCACGCTCAACGTGGTCGGCAACGAGCTCAAGTACAAGGCCGAGGTGGTCCGCGACTACGGCCATCTGCCCGAGGTCGAGTGCATCCCGTCGCAGCTCAACCAGGTTTTCATGAACCTGCTGGTCAATGCCTCGCAGGCGATCGTCGAACACGGCGTGATCACCCTGCGCACACGGCAAGAAGACGACCAGGCGTGCCTGGAAATCTCCGACACCGGTTCAGGCATCCCGCCGGAGATCATCAACCGGATCTTCGACCCCTTCTTCACCACCAAGCCGGTTGGCACCGGCACCGGACTCGGCTTGTCGATCACCCATGGCATCATCCGCAAGCATCACGGACGAATCGAAGTATCCAGCGAAATCGGCAAAGGCAGCACCTTCCGCATCGTGCTGCCGATTCGGCAGGAAAAAACCGATCATCCGGCCTGAGGCGAAGCGACTAACTTCCGGCCGACAGGCAATCGACGACTTCGCGGTGGCGCAAAAAATCCTGCCAGCACGACTCGAGCTTCGCGATGAGTTCGACGGCACGCGCGATATCGCCGTGCATTCCGGCCTGCTCGATCTCGAGCGCCGCAGCGCTGATTCCCGCTGCGCACAGGTTGGCCGCAGCGCCCTTGACGAAATGCGCTGCCGAGCGCACCTGCGCACCATCGCCGCCAGCAATCGCCGTCTTGAGCTTTTCGATATCGCCGGGCGTCTTGTCGACGAACATCTGCACCAGGGTCGCCGCCAATTCGGCGTCGCCCATCATCAGCTTGAGAAAATCCGGGTATTTGAAGATCGTCGCCGGATCGCTTTCCGGCGCCGAGCGATCAACGACGGAACTCAACCATTGCCGCAGCAGCAGCGCCAGCTTGTCGATCGCCAGCGGCTTGCCGAGGTAGTCGTCCATTCCGGCGGCCAGGCACTTCTCGCGGTCGCCGCTGCCGACGTGCGCGGTCATCGCGATGATCGGCGTGGACATCCCGGCGGCACGCAATCGTCGCGTCACCTCGTAGCCGTCCATTTTCGGCATATGGCAATCCATCAGAAGCAGATCATGCTTACCGCGCAGGGCGACCTCGAGCGCTTCTTCCCCATCGCTCGCCCGGTCTATATTCTCGTAGCCGAGCTTGCTCAGCACGCCCTGCATCACCATCATGTTGACCGGGTTGTCCTCGACCACCAGCAGGCGCGCGCTGCGGTTGGCGGCAGGCAGAACAAGGTCTGCCGTCGGGGGTGACGGCGCCCTCCCACCAACGGCCACAGTATCGACGTCAACTGCCGGCGCAAGCGCGATGTCCAGGCTGAAGGTGGTTCCCTGATTTTCCCGGCTGTCGACGCGGATGGTCCCTGCCATCAACTCGACCAGTTGCCGGGTAATCGACAGACCGAGCCCGGTGCCGCCGTATTTTCGCGTCGTCGACGAATCGGCCTGCTCGAAGGGCGCGAAAATCTTTTCGAGCTTGCCACTGGCAATGCCGATTCCCGTATCCTCGACCTCGATATGCAGCATTACCCGGCCCTCTCGATCAGGGGCGCGCGAGACGCGCAAGGCGATCTTTCCGGCGGTGGTGAACTTGAGCGAATTGCCGATCAGATTGGTCAGTATCTGGCGAATTCGGCCCGGATCGCCGCGCAACTGCTGCGGCACGTCCGGATCGAGCTGCCAGGAAAATTCGAGACCGACCTCGGTGGCGCGCAGGCCATTGAGCTCGGCGATCTCATCGAGCAGCGTCCGCAGGTTGAAATCGATCGTCTCGAGCGTGAGCTTCTGCGCCTCGATTTTCGAGAAATCGAGAATGTCGTTGATGATCGTCAGCAACGCCTCGGAACTCGAACGGATGATTCCCAAATAGCGCCGCTGCGTGCTGTCCAGAGGGGTGTCGAGCAGCAGCGTGGTCATTCCCATGACCCCGTTCATCGGCGTGCGGATTTCGTGCGACATCATCGCCAGAAACGCCGCTTTGGCCTGATTGGCCGCTTCGGCCTTTTCGCGCGCGGCAATCAGATCCTGCTCGATACGGATGCGCGGCGTGATGTCGTTGAAACTGAAAACGCGGCCGATGATTCGCTCGTCGAGGTACTGTGGCAACGACCGGCAGGCGAAGACCCGGCCGTCGGTGAGCGTAAACAGGTCATCGCTTTGCTGATCATCGACGATCTCGCGCAGACGAGCGCGGCAGGCGTCGCTATCGACGACCTGAGCGCTGATGCAGTCGAGGATCGCCGCGTCGTCGCGCGTGAGCAGCAAGTCCTCGGGCAGCTGCCACATGGCGCTGAACAGGCGGTTCATATTGGCGATCCGTCCCTGCCAGTCGATCACCAGGATGCCGTTGCCGGTCGATTCGAGCGTCGCGCGCAGTTGCGAAGTCGCCTGCGCCAGATCGTCCTCGACGCGCGGTTCATCATGAACTTCGCGCGCCTGGACCAACAGCCAGCGCCGGCCCGACTGTTCGACGACCTTGACCGACTTGGTCGCTGTGCGCATCGTGCCGTCGGCGCACAGATACAGCCCCTCGAGCGATTCGATGTCGGCCAGCCGGCCGTTGCGCACGTCTTCCCAGTAAAATGCGTCTTGCAGCGCGCATTCGACGTCGAGAATCGTCTTCTCGAGCAGTTCGTCGGCGGGATACCCGAGGCTCTGCGCGGCGACCCGGTTGGCCATCACGATGCGCAGACTGTCCGGGTCGACCAGCAGGATCATCTGCTCGGCGTAGTCCAGAGCGAGTTGTTCCAGGCTCATTTTTTCGCGGCGTCCTTGCTCGGCGTACTGGCGTCGAAGTAATAGCTGACCTGCTGGCGCGGACTCAAGTAGGCGAAGATTTCGCGCGGCAGCTGCGCCGGCCGGATGGCCTTGGCGATGTTGACGTCGCCGTCGCTGTCCATATCGACCAGAATGGCTTCCTCGCGCGGAACCTGGGAATCGTAGACCACCACCATCGGCTTCATCGGCCGCGCGGTATTGATCGTCGCGACCATACCGACCAAACCATTGGAGAGTTGAACGATGGTTCCCGGCGGATAGACGCCGAGACAGCGAACGAAGATCTGCAGAAATTTGGGGTCGAACTTGGCGCGCAGCCGCGCGAACATGGTTGCCAGCGCCTCATGCGGCGTCAGCGCGGTGGCGACGTTGAGCGGGTTGCACAGCTCGTCGTAATAATTGGCGATGGCGACGATTCGCGCCAGCAGATTGATCGCCTCGCCCTTTAGCTTGTGCGGATAACCGCTACCGTCGAAAAGCTCATGGTGCTCAGCGATGATCGGCAGCGTGCCGTGCGGAAATTTGAGCCGCTCGGCAAGCTCGACGCCGTACTGGCAGTGCAGCTCGAAGTAGTTCCTCTCGGCGGGGGTGAGCGGCTCGGTCTTCATCAGGATCCGGGTCGGAATTTCCTGGCGCCCGAGGTCATGGAACAGCGCGCCCATGCCCAAGGCCTGAACCGCCTCCTGCGGCAGTCTGACGTCGCGCGCCATCATCAGCGACAGCATGGTGACGTTGAGCGAATGGAAATACAGTTCCTCGCCGCCGATCTTGTCGCCCATCACGTGAATGGCCAGCTCAGGCGCCGAGAGAATCGAATCGGCAATCTGATCGACCAGCCGGCTCGCCTGTTCGATGGTTTCCGCCGGATGGGCGAAGAGGTTCCTTTCGACGTTGTGAATCGTCTTGGCGGTATCGACAAAAGCGGTTTCGATACGCGCCGCCGATTCGCGTTGCAGCTTGATTTTGGCGATCAACGCGCGCTTGGCGGCGAGCGCCGGATGTTCCTTGAGCAGCGGCGGCGGCGGCGCGCCCTCGGTGCCCTTTTTCGCTTCAGCCGCAGCCGGCGTCAAATCGCTACGCGCCGGATCGTAGCGCAGCCGGGTAAGGCCCAGGCCGCGAATGATCGCAATCTGCTCGTCGTCCTTGATCCTGAAATTATTGAAAGCGAAGGGATGCTCGAACCATTTGAGATCGAGATAGACGTGCATCCCGATCCGCAGTTGATCGATCGTGACGTATGAACTGTCGCTTTGCTGCATGACCGATACGCCTCGTCGCCGTTCGCTTTCGCCAGACGCCATCGTAGGGGTTTTTTAACTGACAAGCCACCACTAAGACGCCCTGGCGCGGCGATGGTAAAATCGCGCATCCGGCAAACAACGTTCAACGCGTCAATTCAAGTAGGCTTGATGAATCAAAGTGACCTTGTTTCCTACCTAGTGTTCTGGCTCTACCGCCTCGACGCCTACCTGCTGACCAATGTCATCGAAGACCCGGCATGGCTGGCGCTGATGTTTTGCTGAGCGAGGCCTGTTGCGGCGCGACGGGCCGGCAATGAATTGACACAAAAACAACACAAATCGTCATACAAGTCGGTCGTCAGGCAAATTTGGGGTTAGAATTCTGCACCACTTTCAAGGAGCGTTCTGATGACCCCCCCCGTTGCCCGCGGCTGCTTCGCGGCCCTTGTGCTTTCCATGACCGCGCTGCCCGCCTCGGCCGGCGAGCTGGTGATGGTCGCCGGCATCCCGCTTGACTTCATTCTTTTCGCGCTGACCCTGCTCGGCGTCGCACTGTTCCATAACCACACGCTTTACGTCGGTCTCACCGGGATGGTGACGATCACGCTCTACAAGCTGCTGATTACCGGCTTCAAGACCGGCGACGGCGTGCTCGGGATGGTCAGCCACTTCGGGCACGAGTGGGTGGTTCTGGCCAACCTCTTCTGTCTGCTGATGGGCTTCGCGCTGCTCTCGCGCCACTTCGAAAAGAGCCATGTTCCGACGATCCTGCCCAAATACCTGCCCGGCGATTGGAAAGGCGGCTTCGTGATGCTGGTGATGGTCTTCGTGCTTTCGAGCTTCCTCGACAATATCGCCGCTGCGCTGATCGGCGGCGCCATGGCGCACCAGCTGTTCAAGGCCAAGGTCCATGTCGGTTACCTGGCGGCGATCGTCGCCGCGTCGAACGCCGGTGGTTCGGGATCGGTGGTCGGCGACACGACGACGACGATGATGTGGATCGACGGCATCAGCCCGCTTGACGTCGTTCACGCCTACGGCGCAGCGGTCGTCGCGCTGTGCATCACCGCCTACTTCGGTGCCAAGCAGCAGCACGCCTATTCGCCGATGATCAAGCACGTTCATAGCAACGTCCAGGTGGACAAGGCGCGCGTCGGCATCGTGCTGCTGATCCTGGTCTTCGCCATCGTCACCAACATCGTGATCAACGTAAAGTACACCGCGCTGGCTGACGTCTTCCCGTTCATCGGCGTCGCCGTCTGGGCGGCAATCCTGCTCTCGGTGCCGGTGCGTCGCCCGGACTGGGAACTGCTGCCGGAAACGTTCAAGGGATCGATCTTCCTGCTCTCGCTGGTGACCTGCGCGTCGATGATGCCGGTCGAGCAGCTGCCGCCGGCTTCGGCGATGGCCGCGCTGTCGCTGGGCTTCGTCTCGGCAGTCTTCGACAACATTCCGCTGACCGCGCTGGCCTTGAAGCAGGGCGGCTACGACTGGGGTGTTCTGGCTTACGCGGTGGGCTTTGGCGGTTCGATGATCTGGTTTGGTTCGTCGGCCGGCGTCGCGCTGTCCAATATGTACCCGGAAGCCAAGTCGGTCGCCAACTGGCTGCGTCACGGCTGGCACGTCGCGCTGGCTTACGTCGTCGGCTTCGCCGTGCTCAGCTTCACGCTCGGCTGGCATCCGCACGAAGCACATAAGACCACCGACGGCGTGCGCATCGAAACGATGGCGCCAGAAGGCACGCCGGCAGTCAAATAGTCACCCGCCGCCCATGCGACAACGCCACCTGACGGTGGCGTTTTTCATGCAGGAGGCCCGCGGCGCAAGCCGCCAGACAACTTCCGGCGACAGATTACTCCGGGAACTTGGTATCGGCGTTGGGGTCCTTTTTGACGCCGGGCTTGCGTCCGCGCGCCGGCGCCGGCAGATCGCACGACAGGCGGCAACTGGTGCCTTCGATTTTCTTGCCGTCGATGAAACGTGTGACCTTGCAGCAAATCACGTCGCCCGACGCTGAAAGCTCGGCGACCTGCGTTTTAAGCTGAGACATCGGAATATCGAGCGCGAGTGAGATATCGGCGTCGAGTTGCTCGCCGTTGGTTCTCAGATATTTAAGAATGGATGCGTTCATCTGGGTATCCCCACCGTGCTTTAGGAAAAAGGTCGCCAGTTTGCGCCTTAATTGGCGCGCTGGCAATTAAGTCTTTGGCGATCAAGGGCATTTTTGCTTCAGAACCAGCATTTGAATCGATAAAATAGCGCCTCATCACCCTGCTACCGCCCTGGAAAACTGATCGACCATGCATGCCACGCTGCCGCTTCTCGAAAAAACCGATTTCCCGACGCTGCAGCGGCGTGGCGTCGACATCCTGCAGGTCAATCTCGGCTACCGCTGCAACCAGAGCTGCCTGCATTGTCACGTCAACGCGGGGCCGCAGCGCAAGGAAGCGATGAACGCCGAAACGATCGCCTTGCTGCTCGCCACCCTCGACGCTTGCCCCGAAATCCGCGTGCTCGACCTGACCGGCGGCGCGCCGGAGATGAATCCGCACTTCCGCGCGTTGGTCATCGCTGCGCGCAGCCGCGATCTGACGGTCATCGACCGCTGCAACCTGACGCTCCTCGAAGAGCCTGGTTACGACGAACTCGCCGGTTTTCTCGCTGCGCAGCGCGTCGATATCGTCGCTTCGCTGCCCTGCTATCTTGAGAAAAACGTCGAGAAGCAGCGCGGCAAGGGCAGCTTCGCGGCCAGCATCAAGGCGCTGCAGCGCCTCAACGCACAGGGCTACGGCACTGCCGACGGCACGCTCAAGCTCAATCTCGTCTTCAACCCGCAGGGGCCGAGTCTGCCACCCGCGCAGGAGCCGCTGGAAGCCATCTATAAAGCGCATCTGGGGCAACACTACGGCATCGTCTTCAACCAGCTCTACACGCTCGCCAACATGCCGATCAAGCGTTTCGGCTCACTGCTCGTCTCGCGCGGCTGCTTCGCGGGCTATATGCATCTGCTGCGCGGCGCGCACCGCGACGAGAATCTCGATCTGGTGATGTGCCGCAATCTGCTTTCGGTCGATTGGCAGGGCACCCTCTACGACTGCGACTTCAACCAGCAACTCGGCCTGCCGATCGTTCGCGGCGAACGCTGCCTGCACCTGCGCGACCTCGCCACCGGGGGGCTCGATGGGAACGACATCCGCGGCGCCGACCACTGTTACGGCTGCACCGCCGGACAGGGATCGAGCTGCGGCGGCGCGCTTGCCAACGATGGCGGAATTACCGTGACTGCGGCCGCCTGTGGCGCCTGAGCCCGACCGAACCCGAGCGCGCTTGAGCGCACGGCGGGCACTACTCCTGGTCGCACTGCTGGGGCTGATCACGGCGTATTCTTGCTTCGACCTCGGGCGCTTGCTGAGCCTCGACTACGTCAAGAGCCAGCAGGCGGCGATCGAGTCCTGGCGCGCCGCACAACCGCTCGCTGCGGCACTGCTCTACTTTGCCGCCTACGTCGCCCTCACCGCCTTGTCGCTGCCCGCGTCGGCGCTCATGAGCCTGCTCGGCGGCGCGATCTTCGGGCTGTTCTGGGGCATGCTGCTGGCGTCCTTCGCCTCGTCGCTGGGCGCGACGCTGGCCTTCCTGGCGTCGCGCTTCGTGCTGCGCGACTGGGTACAGCAGCGCTACGGCAAGCAGCTGCGCTTCATCAATTCCGGAATCGAGCGCGATGGCGGCGTCTATCTCTTTACGCTGCGCCTGGTCCCGGTTTTTCCCTTCTTCATCATCAACCTGCTGATCGGGCTGACGCCGTTGCCGACCTGGACCTTCTACTGGGTAAGCCAGACCGGCATGCTGGCCAGCGCGCTGATCTACGTCAATGCGGGAACGCAGCTCGCGCAAATCGAAACGCTGTCGGCAGTCGTCTCGCCGACGCTGCTCATCTCCTTGGCGCTGCTCGGACTGCTGCCGCTGATCGGCCGCAAAATCACCAACACCGTCGCGGCCCGCAAGGGCTAAACGCGGCAGCAGATTGAAAACCGGCCACCGTTTTCGCACAAGGTCGTAGAATCAGCGCTGGTCGTTTCCCGGATTCCACGACACTGCCCATGCTTGAGCTTCAGAACATCAATCACCTGGCGTTGATCGGCAGCCTGCTGCAGCAGATGTGCGTCTATCTGGTGATCGCCTATCTACTCTCCAAGACGCCGCTGTTCGCGCCGTTGATGCAGGTCACCGTTCGCCTGCCCGACAAGCTCGTCTGCTATCTCGTTTTTTCCGCTTTCTGCATCATGGGGACCTACCTCGGCTTCCAGATCGAAGGGGCGATCGCCAATACCCGCGCCATCGGCGCGGTGCTCGGCGGCATCCTGGGCGGACCGCTGGTCGGCTTCGCCGTCGGTCTCACCGGCGGCATGCATCGCTACTCGCTGGGCGGCTATACCGACACCGCCTGTGCGGTATCGACCACCGTGGAGGGTTTGATCGGCGGCTTCCTGCACCTCTTCCTGCTCAGGCGCCATCGCGCCGATCGCCTGCTCAGCCCGCTGATCGCCCTGGGCGCGACGCTCTTTGCCGAAATATTGCAGATGGTCATCATCCTGCTGCTGGCCAGGCCGTTTGACGACGCGACGCGGCTGGTCGCCCATATCGCGCTACCGATGATCGTCACCAATTCACTCGGCGCCGCGCTCTTCATGCGGCTGATCCTCGACCGCCGCGAAACGCTCGAAAAATACTCGATCGCTTTCTCGGCCAAGGCGCTGCGCATCGCCGAGCGCTCGGTCGGCGTGCTGATGCAGGGCTTCAACGAGCACAACTGCACGCGGCTGGCGCAGATCGTGCGAGAGGAAACCGGCGTCGGCGCGGTGGCGATCACCGATTGCGAAAAACTGCTCGGCTTTGTCGGCATTGGCGCCGATCATCACCTGCCTGGAACGCCGATCTCGTCGCCGCACACCTTTTATGCGATCGCCCACAACGAAGTCGTCTATGCCGACGGCGCGACCATTGTCTATCAGTGCTCGGTCTCCAAGGACTGCAAGCTCGGCTCATCCTTGGTCATCCCGCTGCGCGGCGAAGGCAACCGGGTGTTCGGAACGATCAAGCTCTACGAGCCCAAGAGCAAGTTTTTCTCGTCGCTCAACCGCACACTCGGCGAAGGTATTGCGCGACTGCTCTCCAACCAGGTGCTGGCGGGAACGATCGAGGAACAGAAACGCTTGCTGGTGCAGGCGGAAATCAAACTGTTGCAGGCGCAGATCAATCCACACTTCCTGTTCAACGCGCTCAACACGCTGGCGGCGATCATCCGGCGCGACCCGGAAGCGGCACGGCAGATCGTTCAGTACCTGTCGACTTTCTTCCGCAAAAGTCTCAAGCGGGTGAGCGACGAATCAACGCTCAAGGACGAAATCGAACACGTCGACGCCTATTTGCAAATCGAACTGGCACGCTTCGCCGGCCGGCTCGACGTCGAGTTTTCGGTTGACGACGACCTGTTGCACCTGCGCCTGCCCGCTTTCTCGCTGCAGCCGATCGTCGAAAATGCCATCAAGTACGGCATTTCGCAGATGCTCGATCCGGGCAAAATCACCATCAGCGCCAGACGGCAGAATGACGCGCTGACGATCGTCGTCGAAGACAGCGCCGGCCTGTACAAGCCCCAGCCCGACGGCGATGGATTGGGAATGAACCTCGTTGATCGGCGCATCAAGATCCGCTACGGTGCCGCCTACGGCATCGACGTGACCTGCCAACCCGAGCGCTGGACGCGGGTCACCATCCGCGTTCCGGTCGAAGAGGAACTCGTTCCATGCTGAGCGCGCTGATCATCGACGACGAAGCGCCCTCGCGCGAAGAACTCAAGGCGCTGCTCGCTGGTGCGCCCGACATCGAGATCGTCGGCGAATGCAGCAATGCCATCGAAGGACTGTCGGCGATTCACCGCCTGCGCCCCGACGTCGTTTTTCTCGACATCCAGATGCCGCGCGTTTCCGGCCTCGAAATGGTTGGCATGATCGAGCCGTCGGCGCTGCCGCACATCGTTTTCGTCACCGCCTACGACGAGCATGCGCTCAAGGCCTTCGAGGAGCACGCCGCCGACTATCTGCTCAAACCGATCGATCCGCAACGCCTCGAAAAAACACTCGACTGGCTGCGTGCCGGCAAGCGCCCCGCGGCGACCGCTTTTCCGGGTGCCGACAGCCCATTGCGACAAATTCCCTGCATTACGCGCAACCGCATCGTACTCATCGCGCTCGAAGACGTCGAGTACGTCAACACCGACCAGTGCGGCGTTCAGGTCGTCGCCATGAACAAGCAAGGGGTCACCGAACTGACGCTCAAGATCCTGCAGGAGCGCACCGCCTTGGTCCGCTGCCATCGCCAATACCTGATCAACCTGACCCAGATCGCCGAGATCGAACTGCTCGACAACGGCGCCGCTGAAATCGTCACACAGAGCGGCAAGCGAGTCCCGGTCAGCCGTCGCTACCTGCGTGAAATCAAGGACAAGCTGCTGATTTCCTGAATCGTTCGCGCACCACTTAACCCGATCTGGATACCGCTCAAGCGCGCCAGCAACCGCTCGCCAGATAGTCGATCCAAGCCGCGAACAAGACGCTACATTGCAGCCTGCACTCGTGCAGGAGCGTTCGTAACGTCGCTCTCCTGCCCGTGCATGGTTCAATTTGGGGTTGCACACCAACGAAAGGGGAAATTGATGAATTCATTGACGTTGATTTTTGTGTCGGCATGCGTATTCGCCATTGCCTACCGCTTCTACGGCATCTTCCTGGCCCAAAAGGTCATGAATCTGCGCGAGGAACGGGTAACGCCGGCCGTGAGCATGGAAGACGGTCACGACTATGTCAAGACCAACAAATACGTGCTGTTCGGTCACCATTTTGCGGCGATTGCTGCCGCCGGTCCGCTGCTCGGGCCGGTGCTCGCCGCGCAGTTCGGCTTCATGCCGGGCGCGCTCTGGATCCTGATCGGCTGCGTGCTGGCCGGCGGCGTCCACGACATGGTCGTGCTGTTCGCCTCGGTTCGCCACAAAGGCCGCAGCCTGTCGGTGATCGCCGAAACAGAGGTCGGCAAGGTCGCCGGCAAAGTGGCGTCGGTCGCCATCCTGTTCATCCTGATCCTGACGCTGGCCGGACTCTCGATCGCCGTCGTCAACGCCATGTTCAACAGTCCGTGGGGAACGTTCACCGTCTTCGCGACGCTGCCGATCGCGATGATCATGGGCATTTACATGCACAACATCCGTCCCGGCGATGTCAAGGGAATGAGCATCATCGGCGTCGTTCTGCTGATCGTCTCGCTTTACGTCGGCCCCTACGTCGCTGCCGACCCGGTGCTGGCCAAGATGTTCACCTTCACCAAGAAGGAACTGGCGATCATCATTCCGGCCTACGGCTTCGTCGCCTCGGTACTGCCGGTGTGGTTCCTGCTGGTGCCGCGCGATTACCTGTCGACCTACCTCAAGATCGGCACCATTGCCGCGCTGGCGCTGGGCATCGCCTTCGTTCATCCCGAACTGCACATGCCGGCGATTACGCCCTACTTCTTCGGCGGCGGTCCAGTCATTCCTGGCGCAGCTTTCCCGTTCCTGTTCATCACCATCGCCTGCGGCGCGCTGTCGGGCTTCCACGCCATCATCGGCTCGGGAACGACGCCGAAGATGATTGCCAACGAGAAGGACATCCTCTTCGTCGGTTACGGCGCGATGCTGACCGAAGGTTTCGTCGCCATCATGGCGCTGATCGCCGCCTGCGTTCTGGTTCCGGCCGATTACTTCGCGATCAATGCGGCACCGGCCGCTTTTGGCAAGCTGGGCCTCGCCGTCGTAGATCTGCCCCGCCTGGCCGCCGAGGTTGGCGAACAGCTCCAGGGACGTCCGGGCGGTGCGGTTTCGCTGGCCGTCGGCATGGCTTACATCTTTGACGCGGTGCCGCTCTTCAAGGGCATGATGGGTTACTGGTATCACTTCGCAATCATGTTCGAAGCGGTTTTCATCCTGACCGCAGTCGATGCCGGTACCCGGGTCGGCCGCTATCTGCTGCAGGAAATGATGGGCAAAGTCTACGCACCGTTTGCCGACAACTCCTGGACGCCGGGAATCATCATCACCAGCGCGCTATTTACCGGCGCCTGGGGATATCTCGTCTATACAGGTGACATTTCGACCATCTGGCCGCTGTTCGGCATGGCCAATCAGTTGCTGGCCGCTACTGCGCTGATCATCGGCACCACCATGCTGATCCGGCTGGGCAAGGCGAAATACGCCTGGGTCACGGCGGTTCCGGGCCTGCTGGTGTTCCCGGTCGTGATGTGGGCCGGGTATCTGAACATCACCGGCAATTACCTGCCCAAGCAGCTCTACCTGCTGACGACGATGTCCGGCGTCCTGATGGTCCTGATCACCATCGTCTTCATCGGGGCATTCGCTCGCTGGGCTGAGTTGCTCAAGATTGAAAAGATGGTGACCGACAAGTTCGGCGACAAGGTTCTGGCGCTGGTGACCGACTAAGCGATCCGGAATAAACGGTTAGTCCGACAAGGCCAGCGTCCCCCCGGGATGGCTGGCCTTTTTCTGCACCGCTGTTGCTGCCGCCGAACTATCGCGACCAGACGGGGTCAGATTCTGGCCCGATATGACATGGATTCGACTTGGCGCATCTCGTTTCTTGGATAGAGGATCATGATTACCATCTCCGAAGACGCACTGGCTCTCATTGAAGAGAAGCAATCGCCGCTGTTCATCGACATCCCGCACGCCATCAGCGGCTGCTGTTTCGATATAACGGATTGCCCTTCGATCAGCTTTGGCGAACCGGTGAAGCTCGCCGACTACACGAAGCAGACGCTACAGAACGCCACCGTCTATGTGCCCCGATGTTTTCCGCAAGACGGCAGCCATGTCATTCGCACCCGAAATTTCTTCGGTTTCAAGCGACTGGTGCTCAGTGGCTGGCGCTTGATCTGACTTGGCCGCAATCGCTTGCGGGTGCTTTACTGACTAGCGCCGCGGCGGATAGATCTGGCGACCGGCGTCCTTGATATCGCGCCGCAGCTGACGCCGTTCCTCGGGCGACATGCGCTGCGGCCGCGGCGTTTCGCTGCCGCGCTTGGCGTAAGGCCGCTTGGCGTCACGCGGACTACGCGACGGTGACGTCGCCGGGGCAGCGCCCTGCCGCGGTTTTTCACGAACGTCCGCCGAGTTCAGCGAGGTCTGCGGCGAGGTCTGCGATGAGCTCTGCGCGTAGACCAGCGGCGCGCACAGCGACCCCGACAGGGCCAAGGCCAGCACCGCCGCAAAACTGCCGCTGATCATCCGCTTGACCGAAAACATCACAAGCCGCTTCTCCACATCCTGATTTTCCGCACTGATTGCCGTTCATGGCCTTGCTCGGCGACCGGCCGTGCGCCGCAGCAAGCGCCAATGACCCGACCCAGCCATACACGCCGCATTGTGCACCGCTTCAACAGCTCGTGGACCCTCTGCGGCCCCGCCGACCGCCCGAGAAATGGCGTGCGAGCCCGCGGCAGCAGGGATTGGCGCAAGTATCGCTAGTTTGTAAGAATTTGTATCCATCGCTTCCGAGCGCACAATTTATCAAGGTACGCCAGATCGACGTAACAATCCCCCGGCAAAGCCGGGGGCCTTTGATTGTGAGCAGTCCCTCCAATCGCGATCGCCATCTCTACCGAGCCCGCAATCTTGTCGAGCGCTTCTTTGCTCGTCTCAAACACTTCAGACGCGTCGCTACGCGCTACGAAAAACTCGCCAAGTCGCTCCTCTCGTTCATCCATCTTGCATGCGTTTTCGTCCGGCTGGCTTAATTGAGAACACACCCTAGTCTTGCTGCCAACATACCTTGTCAAATCGCGAAATGGGACGCTTTCAACAGCTCAAAGAACGCATTCGCAGCCGGTGACAACGTGCTATTTTTGCGCTGGCTTAGAATCACTTTCCGTTTGACGACGGGGCCAATGAGCGGAATTCGGCGAACCCCCAAACGGTCGCCTTCTTCAAGCGTCGACGCCGGCAAAATCGCACAACCAACGCCTGCCGCCACCAGACTGATTGCCGTAGCGTGGTGCTGCACCTCATAAGCCCCTATTAACCGGATACCGCGCTTGGCCAGTTGATAGTCCATCACCACCCGCGTTGCCGTCATACTGCTCACGACGATGATGTCGGCCCGGCTCATGTCCGACCAGCCAACGGAAGCCCTGCCGGCGAACGGATGCGTGTCGCGACAAAAGAACATCAGGCGGTCGTCAAACAACGGAGTTTCAACGAGTTCCGCATTCTTTTCGCCCTGAATGCTGATGCCCAACTCTGCCTTGCCATTCAGCACCGCACTTCTGACTTCATAGGAGCGAGCGTCGAGCAAGCGAATGCGATTGTGTGGACACATATCTGCGTATTTCCGGATCAGCTCCGGCAGAATGTGGGCGGCCATGGTCGGAACACAGGCGAGAGTAAAGCTGCCGAGCGAATGTTTGGACATATCCTTCAGCCCCTCAATTGCTCGTGTCATTTCGCTGACAAACCCCATCGCCTGTGGCAGGAAATCGCGACCGACCTGGGTCAATGCCACATATCGTGTCGTGCGATCCAGCAGCTTCAGGCCAAGATAGGACTCCAGCTTCTGGATTCGACGCGTCAGCGCCGTTTGCGTGATGTGCAGCTGTTCCGCCGCCTTGCTGAAACCACCAAGTTCGGCAATCATCACGAATGCCTGGATGCCATCGAAATCAATCTTCATCGCAGAGCCTCAATCAATGAACCGCCCAAAATATATATTCTCAAATCGCAATAGTCTGGACTATTTATTGCATTGCTGTACGGCCTTGGCTTCTCGTAACATGAGCATCAGCAAATCAACAATCCAGGAGCGGGCGATGCTGAGCGAATTCTTGACAATTCCGGCCATGTATATGCGAGGAGGGACGAGCAAGGGGGTCTATCTGATGGTCAAGGACCTTCCGGCCGACCCAAAACTTCGGGACCAGGTAATTCTCGACATCTACGGCAGCCCGGATGCACGCCAGATCAACGGCATGGGCGGCGCCGATCCACTGACCAGCAAGGTAGCCCTCCTGGCGGTTTCGGACCGTCCCGGCGTGGATATCGACTACACCTTCGGCTATGTCGGAATCAAAGACGCGGTCGTCGACTACGAAGGAAACTGCGGCAACATCTCCTCCGGCGTCGGGGTTTACGCCATACGACGTGGTCTGGTCAAGGCGGTTGAGCCCGTGACCAAAGTCGTCATTTTCAACACCAACACCAGCAAGATCATTGAAGCGCTGATTCCGGTCAAGAACGGCGAGGTGGTCTTTGAAGGCGACTTCGCCATCGCCGGCGTTCCTGGCACAGGGGCGCGGATCGTCATGAATTTCCCCAATTCCGCCGGTTCAAAAACCGGAAAACTGCTTCCGACAGGCAAGGTTCGCGACACCATCGTCCTTGCGGACGGTCGCTCCATCGAGGTCAGCTTGGTCGATGCTGCCAATCCAGCGGTCTTTTTCAAGGCCACGGATGTCGGCCTGACCGGCACGGAACTTCCCAGTGATTGCGAGAAAAACCCCGACATTCTGGCCATCATGGAAGACATCCGCACTTCGGCCGGGGTCATGATGGGACTCGCCGCGAGCAAGGACAAGGTCGGACCGGCCGTGCCCAAAGTCGCCTTTGTCGCCATCGCGCAAAATTATCCGACAAGCGATGGCGCCATGATCGAGAGGAATAGAGTCGATCTGTTGGCGCGCACCAAAGCCATGGCCGAAATGCACAAGACCTACGCCGTTACCGGCGGCATCTGCATCGCCACCGCCGCTATGATTGAAGGAACCATCGTCAACGAACTTTGCAGCGTCCGCGCGAAGGACAGCGGAGAAGTCCTGATCGGCCACCCCTCCGGCATCCTGGAGATATTTGTCGAAGTCCGCAAAAAACCGGACCATAGCTGGGATCTGGCGCAGGCGGGCGTCTGCCGTACGGCCAGACCGATCATGGATGGCGAAGTCTACGTCTCACGCAAAGCTTTTCAGTCGTAAAAGAGCAGCACGTAACCCCCCGGATCAGGGCGGCTCTGATTAAATAACAACGCATACTTTCTTGGAGGAGTTCACATGAAATCGAAGAAAACAATCGCCATAGCCATTGTTGCTGCCGTCATGGCTACACTCGTGGGTAGCGCGTCGGCGCAGAATTACCCGCGCCGCCCGGTTGAAATGGTCATTCCGTTCGGCACTGGCGGCGCCAGCGACATTTTCGCCCGCCAATACTCCGAAATTGCAGGGAAATACCTCGGCAAGCCACTGGTCGCCGTCAACAAGGGTGGTGCCGGCACTATTGAGGGCTTGCTCTATGCCTATGGCGCGCCGGCCGACGGCTACACGATCATGGAAATCACCCCCTCGCTGCTGATCGTCGAAGCCCAGAACAAGAGCTCGGTCAAGTTCCGCAAGGAATTCGAGCCGATCATGAAGGTACAAGCCGACGTGGTGCTGTTCGGTGTTGCCGCCAAGAGCCCACACAAGACGATTGACGACCTGATCACCTTCGCCAAGGCCAATCCCAAGAAACTGAAGATCGGCGGCCTGTCGCCGGGCGGCCTCGACGATTACATCGCCAACGGCTTCGCCCGCGCCGCCGGAATCCAGTGGACTTACGTCCCCTACAAGTCCGGCTCCGAGCTGAAAGCAGCCGTACTGGGTGGAGAACTCGATGTCTACCAGGACAAGTTGATCTCCTTCATGAGCCTGGCCTCGGGCGGCGATATCAAACCGCTGGTCGTGCTCAGTGACAAGCGGCTGCCCGTTCCGGAACTGAAGGACGTTCCCTGCTCGGTCGAAAAGAAAATCAATTTCACACAAGGTTCATGGCGTGGGTTCGTCATCAGGAAGGACACGCCGCCGCCGGTCAAGAAGATCATCATCGACGCCTTCCAGAAAGCCTACGACGACCCGGCCTACAAGGAAATGGAAAAGAAGGAAATGACCAACCTCATTCCCGGCTATATGAAAGCCGAAGAGTTCCGCAAATCCTGGGACGCCGAGTTTGATGCTTACGCGACCATTTTCAAGGATCTGGGGCTGGTCAAAAAGTAAGGCCGACAATCGTGACGGGGCATCATCAAATGGTGCCCCGCAATTTTCAGAGGGTCTCTCATCATGGCAATAGAGTTAATTTTCAATATCATCGTCGGCCTGTGCATCGCTTTTTACCTGTTCACTGCAATGCAGCTTCCTCCGACCGACAACCCGATCGACCTTCTGGGCGCCGGCGGCTTCCCGATCATCATCGGCATTCTTGGCCTGATCGTTCTGGCGATGATCACGCTCAAGGTCATCAAGGAAAAGCACCACATACACATCCCGATGTTCGACATGAAACTGCCGGAAGGGCGGATGCTGGTTCTTAACGTGATCATCCTCGCTGCCTATATCGCTCTTCTGGACATCATTGGCTTTGCGATATCCACAGCGCTTTACTTGTTTGTCGCTGCCGCATCGATTGGCTACCGAAAATGGGGATTGCTGACAGTCTTCTCGGTCGTAACATCCGCCGTTCTGGTTGGCGTTTTCGGAGCGGTATTCTACGTTCCCCTGCCGCGCGGCGTCGACTTCCTGCGCGAACTCAGTTACCAGGTCTACTGACTCTGAAGGATCAAGATAATGGATATCATCATTCAATCCCTAGTCGCCGTATTCAACCCGATGACCTTCCTGCTGATCGTCGCCGGAACGCTGTTCGGCATGATCTGCGGCGCACTGCCCGGCCTGAGTTCGTCGATGGCCATCATCCTCTGCCTGCCCTTTACCTACTCGATGGACCCGATTGCCGCCATCGTGCTGATGGTCGCGGTTTATGTCGGTGGCGCCACCGGCGGTTCGATCTCTGCCATCCTGCTCAAGACACCGGGAACGCCGGAAGCCGTGGCCACAACCTTTGACGGCTATCCCATGGCGCAGAATGGTCGTGCCGGCGAAGCGCTGGGTCTGGCCGTTACCGCCTCATCGTTCGGCACAATCTTCTCGGCCTTTGTCATGCTTGTGGCCTCGCCGGCCCTGGCTGTCGCGGCACTTTCGTTCCAGAGTGCCGAATACTTCGGCTTAGGTTTGATCGGTCTGTGTTGCATCACCAGCATCGGTGCCAAGAACCAGATGAAAGCCGTTCTCTCGGTCCTTCTCGGGCTGATGATTTCGACCATCGGCCTCGACAACATCAACGGCGTGGAACGCTTCGCCTTCGAGCAACCCTTCCTGCTCAACGGCATCAACTACATTTCGGTCATGATCGGCGCGTTCGCCATCGGTGAGGTCTACAAGAACATCGAAGAATACCGCCACCGCGACAATTCTTTGCGCAACGACGGCAAGATCTCGATGAAGCTGATGCCATTCCGCGAAATGGTGAAAATGTGGGACACCTTCGTCAAAGGCTCGATTATCGGTACTATCATCGGCATCATCCCGGCGGCCGGCGGCTCCATCGCCAGCCTAATCGCTTACGGCGAAGCCTCGGGATCACACAAGGATGAAAAACCGAAATTCGGCGAAGGCAACCCGCGTGGCGTCGTTGCTCCGGAAAGTTCCAACAACGCCTGCGTCGGCGGCTCGATGGTTCCGACCCTGGTTCTCGGCATCCCCGGCAGCCCGGTCGCGGCGGTGATCATGGCTGCTTTCATGATCATCGGCATCACGCCCGGCCCGCTGCTCATCCGCGAACAGCCGATCATGCTCAACGCCATCTTCCTGGCGCTGATCGCCGCGGCGCTGCTTCTCTTCATCGGCGGACGCTTCGTCACCAGCCAGTTCGCGCACATCCTGAAGCTGCCCTACCCGCTGCTCGGCACGCTGATCGTCGCGCTCGGCCTGGTCGGTGCTTACTCACTGAAAAACAGCATGTACGACGTGATCATCATGTTCATCTTTGGCCTGGTCGGCTACTTTTTCGACAAGTTCAAATACTCCAGTGCAGCGCTGATTCTGGGCCTGATTCTCGGCGAACTAATCGAGAACTCGCTACGAAAACAGATCATCATCGGCGACGGCAGCGCCATGGGATTTGTGACGCGCCCGGTGGCCCTGGTGATCATCGTCGTCGCCATCCTCACCTTTGTCTGGCCGATGATTAGCAAGATGATGAGAAAGAACAAAGCGCCGACGGTCTGATCTTCCTCGATTCATCGTAACTAGCCTTCACCTGATCAGGTAAAGGGGAGCCGTGTCGATCTCGCCCATTCGAAGATCGGCATGGTCGTCCGCTCCGGAAAACCGAAACCGGACATCGTCTTCCAGCAGTTCAGCGAATTGCTTTCGTTCCCCGAAGTTGTTTTTTTCGGGACAATCCCGGGCTGATGTGCTCCCGCCAGAGCTCGGACGGTGCGCCGGATTAGCCCCCCTTGATCTGCGAAAAGACCGTGTCGAGGCGCCGTTCGAAGTCGTTGTAGCCGATGCACTCGCAGAGTTCCGCGCGCGTCTGCATGGTCGCCATCACCGCCTGTTGCGTCCCGTCGCGACGCAGGCTGGCATAGACGTTTTGCGCCGCCTTGTTGGCGGCGCAGAAGGCCGACAGCGGATAGAGCACCCGGCCGACACTGGCGCCCGCCAGCTCGTCGACGGTGAACAAGGGAGTAGCTCCGAATTCGGTGATGTTGGCCAGCACCGGCTCCTTGACCGCGTTGACGAACGGGCGATACATGGCAAGCTCGGTCATCGCCTCGTGAAAGATCATGTCGGCGCCGGCCTCGACGCAGGCGATGGTGCGCGCGATCGCCGCATCCAGCCCCTCGGCGGCCAGCGCGTCGGTGCGTGCCACGATCACGAAACTCTCGTCGCTACGCGCATCGACGGCGGCCTTGATGGTAGCCCCAGCGATCCGGCGGCGACGCCGCCGCCGGACAGCTAGACGGCGCAAAAGCCGGCGTGCCTGGCGAGCAGCGCGTGATTGGCGTTGATCGCGCCGGAAATCTGCAGCGGCGTTTCCTTCCGCCCTCGGCGCTTTCAAATTACCCAAGCCTGGCCGCTCGGCAAGTCCCGCCGGCACGCAATGACATTGCGCCATATCTTTCCCTTTACGTTTTCTTGACGCGACCGCTCCATCTCTTGTCAACGTCTTGATGAGCAAGCCGCCATCATGATCGTGTCGCAATTAACGCAAGGGAAAAAACCATGGATCTCGCTTATCTTGCCGCCATCGGGCTCATCTTCGCGCTGATGGTTGCTCTCGCCGCCGGCTGTGCCCGGCTTGGAGGTGCCCAATGACCTGGCTCTACATACTCAGCGGCATCGTCGCTGCCGGCCTGCTGATCTATCTGATCGCGGCGCTGCTCAATCCGGAGAAATTTTCATGAACTCGCATGCCTGGATACTTCTCGGCGTCTTCCTGGCGGTCCTGCTGCTGACGGTCAAACCGCTTGGCATTTACATCGCTCAGGTGATGGAAGGACGCTTCGCCTTCGGCGGCGCGATCGAACGCCCGCTCTACCGCCTGTGCGGCGTCCGCCACGATGAAGAGATGGGGTGGCTCAAATACGCTTTCGCCATCCTGCTCTTCAACGTGCTTGGGGTGCTCGCAGTGTATGCGCTGCAACGGCTGCAACTGTGGCTGCCGCTCAATCCGCAGGCTTTCCCGAACATCAGCCCGGACTCGGCGTTCAACACCGCCATCAGCTTCGTCAGCAACACCAATTGGCAAGGCTATGGCGGCGAATCGACGATGAGCTACCTGACACAAATGCTGGCGCTTTCGGTGCAGAATTTCCTCTCGGCGGCGACCGGCATTGCCGTCGTCATCGCGCTGATCCGCGGCTTTGCCCGCCATAGCGCCAAGACGGTCGGCAACGCCTGGGTCGATCTGACGCGGGTCACGCTCTACGTGCTGCTGCCCATTTGCCTCTTTTACGCCGTCTTCCTGACGAGCCAGGGCGTGATCCAGAACTTCGACGCCTATAAGGACGTGACGACGCTCGAAGTGACGCACTACGACGCGCCCAAGCTCGACGCTGCTGGTCAGCCAGTCAAGGACGACCAGGGCAAGGTGCTCACCGAACCCGCGCAGAGCCCGACCCAGACGCTGGCGATGGGGCCGGTCGCCTCGCAGGAAGCGATCAAGATGCTCGGCACCAACGGCGGCGGCTTCATGAACGCCAACTCGGCCCACCCTTTCGAGAACCCGACGCCGCTCACCAACTTCATCCAGATGCTGTCGATTTTCCTGATCCCGGCCGCGCTGTGCTTTACCTTCGGACGAATGGTCGGCGATACCCGGCAAGGCTGGGCCGTGCTCGCCGCGATGACGCTGATGTTCGTCGTGCTGGCGGCGGCGGCGATGCATTTCGAACAGCAGGGTAATCCGCTGCTCACTCAACTGGGCGTCGATCAACTCGCCGGCAACATGGAAGGCAAGGAGACCCGGTTCGGTACTGCCGATTCCGGATTATTCGCCGTCATCACCACGCTGGCCTCCTGCGGTGCGGTCAATGCCATGCACGACTCCTTCACCCCGCTGGGCGGCTTGATACCCCTGGTCGATATGCAACTGGGCGAAGTTGTTTTCGGCGGTGTCGGCACCGGTCTCTACGGCATGCTGGTCTTCGCCATCATGGCAGTATTTATTTCCGGGCTGATGATCGGTCGCACGCCGGAGTATCTGGGCAAGAAGATCGAGACCTACGAGATGAAGATGGCCTCGATCGCTATTCTGGTGACGCCGGTGCTGGTGTTGATCGGCACCGCCATCGCCGTGATCGCCAGCGACGGTCGAGCCGGAATCGCCAACCCCGGCGCCCACGGCTTCTCGGAAATCCTCTATGCCTTCACCTCTGCAGGCAACAACAACGGCAGCGCCTTCGCCGGTCTGTCCGCCAACACGCCCTTCTACAACGTCATGCTGGGAATCGCCATGTGGTTCGGCCGCTTCGGCGTGATCGTCCCGGTCCTGGCCATCGCTGGTTCGCTGGCCGCCAAGAAGCGCCTGACCGTCACGGAGGGCACGCTGCCGACGCATGGACCGCTGTTCGTCACCCTGCTGATCGGCGTCGTCTTGCTGGTCGGTCTCTTGAACTATGTGCCGTCGCTAGCGCTCGGCCCAGTGATCGAGCACTTGTTGCTTAGTGCGGCTCACTGAGCCAAGGAGAAATATAATGACACGCAAGACCTTTACTCTGTTTGATCCCGCTCTGACCGGTCCGGCCATCGCAAACGCCTTCAGGAAACTGAACCCAGCGGTGCAATGGCGCAATCCAGTGATGTTCGTCGTCTATGTGGGCAGTATTCTGACGACCATTCTCTGGTTTCAGGCCTTAGGTGGCCAAGGCGAAGCCTCGGCCGGATTCATCCTCGCCGTCACGCTGTGGTTGTGGTTCACGGTGCTCTTCGCCAATTTCGCCGAGGCGCTGGCCGAAGGCCGCAGCAAGGCGCAAGCCGCTTCACTGCGCGGTCTGAAGAAGGAAACCTGGGCCAAGAAACTGAGCGAGCCGAAATTTGGCGCGAAATGGCAATTGGTTCAGTCCGAGGACCTGCGCCTGGGCGAGGTGATCCTGGTTGAAGCGAACGATACCGTTCCCGCTGATGGCGAAGTCATCGAAGGCGTGGCTTCGGTCGATGAATCAGCGATCACCGGCGAATCGGCACCGGTGATCCGCGAATCGGGCGGCGATTTCTCGTCGGTGACCGGTGGCACGCGAGTGCTGTCCGACTGGATCGTCATGCGCGTGACGGTCAACCCCGGCGAAACCTTTGTCGACCGCATGATCGCCATGGTCGAAAACGCCAAGCGCCAGAAGACGCCTAACGAAATCGCGCTGACCATCCTGCTGGTGGCGCTGACCATCGTATTCCTGGTGGTCACCGTCACGCTGTTGCCGTTCTCGATCTTTGGCGCGAATTTAGCCAACGAGGCAGGCCAGGCCGGCGCTCCGGTTTCCATCACGGTGCTGATTGCCCTATTGGTCTGCCTGATTCCGACGACCATCGCCGGACTGCTCTCGGCGATCGGCGTCGCCGGAATGAGCCGCATGATGCAGGCCAACGTGATCGCCACCTCGGGGCGTGCGGTCGAGGCCGCCGGCGACGTCGATGTGCTGCTGCTCGACAAGACCGGAACGATCACGCTGGGCAACCGCCAGGCGTCGGCCTTCCTGCCCGCCGACGGCGTGGCCGAAGCCGACCTCGCCGACGTCGCCCAGCTCGCTTCGCTCGCCGACGAAACGCCGGAAGGCCGCAGCATCGTCGTCCTGGCCAAGCAACGCTTCTCGTTGCGCGAGCGCGACATCCACGCGCTCGACGCGCACTTCGTGCATTTCTCGGCCAACACCCGCATGAGCGGCGTCGACATGGCCAACGGACGCCAGATCCGCAAGGGCGCCGCGGAAGCGATCAAGAAACACGTCGAAGCGCTCGGTGGCAATTTTCACAAATCGGTGTCGGCCAGGGTCGAGGAAGTCGCCCGGCGCGGCAGCACGCCGCTGGTCGTCGCCGACGAGACTCGCGTGCTCGGCGTCATCGAGCTCAAGGACATCGTCAAGGGCGGCATCAAGGAACGCTTTGCCGAACTGCGCAAGATGGGAATCAAGACCATCATGGTGACCGGCGACAACCGCGTCACCGCCGCCGCGATTGCCGCCGAAGCCGGCGTCGACGATTTTCTGGCCGAAGCCACACCGGAAGCCAAGCTGGCGCTCATTCGCCAGTACCAAACCGAAGGGCGTCTGGTGGCAATGACCGGCGACGGCACCAACGACGCCCCGGCGCTGGCCCAGGCAGACGTCGCCGTGGCCATGAACAGCGGCACGCAGGCGGCCAAGGAAGCCGGCAACATGGTCGATCTCGATTCCAATCCGACCAAGCTGATCGAGGTCGTCGAGACCGGCAAGCAGATGCTGATGACGCGCGGTTCGCTGACCACCTTCTCGATCGCCAACGACATCGCCAAGTACTTCGCGATCATCCCGGCCGCTTTCGTGACCACCTACCCGCAACTTGCCGCGCTCAACGTCATGGGGCTCGCCAGCCCATCGTCGGCGATCCTCTCGGCGGTGATCTTCAACGCCCTGATCATCGTCTTCCTGATCCCGCTCGCCCTGAAAGGCGTCAAGTACCGCCCGCTCGGCGCGGCGACGCTGTTGCGGCAGAACCTGGCGATCTACGGCCTGGGCGGCGTCATCGTCCCCTTTATCGGCATCAAGGCGATTGATGTGGTGATCGCCGCGGTCGGTCTGGCTTAATCAAGGAGAACTCTCATGAAAACCTTATTGCCCATGGTACGACCGGCGCTCAGCCTCTTCGTTTTACTCACGGTGGTGACCGGCATCGTCTATCCGCTGGCCGTCACCGGCATCGCCAAAGTCGCTTTCCCCGACGCGGCAAACGGCAGCCTGATCGTCAAGGGCGGAAAACCCGTCGGCTCGCGCCTGATCGGACAAAACTTCAGTGACCCCAAGTATTTCTGGGGTCGGCCGTCGGCCACCTCGCCGCAGCCTTACAACGCCTCGGCCTCAAGCGGATCCAACCAGGGACCGCTCAACCCTGCACTGACAGAAGCCGTCAAGGGGAGAATCGAGGCGCTGAAGGCTGCCGATCCGGAGAACGCGGGAACGATTCCGACCGATCTGGTAACCGCCTCGGCCAGCGGCCTCGACCCGCACATCAGCCCGGCCGCCGCCGACTACCAGATCGAACGCGTCGCCAAGGCGCGCCAGATTGATCCCTCCGTGGTCAAGGCGATGGTCGAAAAAAACACAGAGGAACGCCAATGGGGTATCTTCGGCGAAGCGCGCGTCAACGTCCTTGAGCTCAATCTCACGCTCGATAGCGTGTCGCGCTGACCTTGCGGAAGAACAGGCTTGCCCATGAATAGCGAACGCCCCGACCCCGACCGCTTGCTCGACCTCGTCAATGCCGAAGAAGCGCGCGAAAAACGCGGCAAACTCAAAATCTTCTTCGGCGCGTCGGCCGGCGTCGGCAAGACTTACGCGATGCTCGGCGACGCCCGGCAACAGCTCGCGCGTGGCGTTGACCTCGTCATCGGCGTGATCGAAACGCACGGGCGATCGGAAACCGAGGCGATGGCCGAAGGCATCGAGCGTCTGCCGCTGCGCGAGGTCCCCTACCGCGACCATTGGCTCAAGGAATTCGACCTGGATGGCGCGCTGACGCGCCATCCAGCGGTCATCCTGATCGACGAACTGGCGCACTCGAACGTCGCCGGATCGCGCCACCCGAAACGCTGGCAGGACGTCTGCGAACTGCTGGCCGAAGGAATCAGCGTCCATACGACGGTCAATGTCCAGCATCTCGAAACACTCAACGATATCGTCAGCGGAATCACCGGAATTCGCGTCTGGGAAACCGTCCCCGATCGTATCTTCGATCAGGCCGACGAAGTCGTCGTCGTCGATTTCCCGCCCGACGAATTGCTCGAACGATTGCGCCAGGGCAAGGTTTATCTGCCGCAACAGGCCGATCAGGCGGCCAAGAACTTCTTCCGCAAGGGCAACTTGTTGGCGCTGCGCGAGTTGGCGTTGCGCCGCACCGCCAACCGCGTCGACGGCGAAATGCAGGCTTACCGCAGCCGCAACTCGATGCTGCCGGTGTGGCCCAACCGCGAGTCGCTGCTCGCCTGCGTCGGTCCCGGCACCTCCGACGACTCCGGCGAAAAGATCGTCCGCGCCTGCGCGCGCCTGGCGGCGCGGCTTGACGTACCGTGGCACGCCGTGCATGTCGACGCGGCCGGAACGGCGAGCAATGAGCGGACGCGCCAGGACATGCTGCGCGTACTCAAGCTGGCGCAGGAACTCGGCGCAACGACGGCGATGCTCTCGGCGCCCGGAGTCGCCACCGCGCTGATTCACTACGCGCGCGAACACAATCTGTCGCGGCTGGTCATGGGCCGCCCCGGGCGGCGCTGGCGCTGGCCGGGACAAAGCACGCTCGGTGAACGCATCGAGGCCCTGGTCGACGACCTCGACGTGCTGCGCTTGGCGCTGCCGCGCACGGCATCGGCCCAGCCGCCAAAACCGTCGGCAACGCAGGTCAAGGTGAAATGGCAAGGCTATGCCGCCGCGTTGGCCGCGTGCGGGATGACTGCACTGGCGGCGACGCCGCTGCTCGGCGTTCTCGAACTGACCAACATCGTCATGCTGTTCCTGCTCTGCGTGATCGGCATCGCCCTGCGCTACGGCCGCGGCCCGGCCGTTTGCGCTTCGTTCGTCGGTGTCGCGCTGTTCGATTTTTTCTTCGTTCCACCGCGCTTCTCTTTCAACGTCAGCGATGCGCAATACCTGCTGACCTTTGCCGTGATGCTGCTCGTCGCGCTGGTCGTCGGGCAACTCACGGCCGGACTCAAGATCCAGGTCGACGCAGTCACCGAACGCGAGCAACGCGTCAGCGGCCTCTATGAAATGTCGCGCGACCTTTCGGCGGCGTTGCTGGTCGAGCAGGTTGCGCAGATCGGCGCGCGCTTCCTGGTCGCCGAATTTGGCGTCAAGACGGCGCTCCTGGTCGCCGACGAAAACGATCGCCTCGAGGTGCTGCCGGGAGCGACGACCGAAGTCGACCTCGGCGTCGCGCAGTGGGCCTTCGAACGCGGCGAAGCCGCCGGGCGCGGCACCGACACGCTGCCGGCGAGCCGCTGTCTGGTCCTGCCACTCAAGGCGACGATGCGGCTGCGCGGCGTCCTGGCGGTGGATCTCGCGGAGACCGGATTGCTCAGCCCGGAACAGCGCCGTGTGCTCGACACCTGCGCGTCGCTGATGGCGATCTCGATCGAACGCATCCACTACATCGACGTCGCCCAGAAGACGACGCTGCAGATGGAATCGGAGCGTCTGCGCAACTCGCTGCTGTCGACCATCTCGCACGACCTGCGCACACCGCTGGCGTCGCTGGTCGGCCTCGCCGACACGGTGCAATTGACCAAACCGCCGCCGAGCGAAGAGCAGCGCGAACTGATTCTGTCGATGCGCTCGTCGGCGATGCGCATGACCGCGCTGGTCAACAATCTGCTCGACATGGCACGACTCGAATCCGGCGCGGTGCACCTCAATCGTCAATGGCAGCCGCTGGAAGATGTCGTCGGCAGCGCCATCGGCGCCAGCGTGGACCTGCTTGGAGACCGGCCGCTCAAGGTCCGCCTGGCGCCGGATTTGCCCTTATTGCAGTTCGACGCGGTATTGATCGAGCGCGTGCTCTGCAACCTGCTCGAAAACGCCGCGAAATACACGCCGGAACGCACGCCGATCAGCATCGAGGCGCACGCCGAGACCGACTTCGTGATCGTCTGCGTCAATGATCAAGGCCCGGGGCTACCGAGCGGACGCGAAGACGCGATCTTCGAAAAATTCGAGCGTGGCCGCAAGGAAGGCTCGACCACTGGCGTCGGCTTGGGGTTGGCGATCTGCCGGGCGATAATGCAGGCCCACGGCGGATCGATCCACGGACAGACGCGCGATACGGGCGGCGCCAGTTTCGTTCTCTCGCTGCCGCGCGGCGAACCGCCGACCGACGACGGCGGCACATCGGAAATCATTGAAACGGACAGCGAAACGAATGAACGCGTATGAGTGAAATCCGCACCCGCGTATTGATCGTCGAGGACGAAGCCGACATCCGGCGTTTCGTGCGTATGGCGCTGGAGAGCGAGGGCTACGAGGCGTTCGAGGCCGACAGCGTCAAGCGCGGATTGATCGAGGCCGGAACGCGGCGTCCCAACCTCGTCGTCCTCGACTTGGGCCTGCCCGACGGCGACGGCGTCGATTTCATCCGCGACTTGCGTAGCTGGTCAAGCTGCCCGGTGATCGTGCTTTCGGCGCGCAGCAGCGAGACCGACAAGATCGCCGCGCTCGACGCCGGCGCCGACGACTACCTGGTCAAACCTTTCGGTGCCGGCGAACTGATGGCGCGCGTGCGCGCCCAACTCAGGCGCCAGATACCACAGGCGACGAGCGCGCCGGTTCGCTTTGGCGAAGTCTGCATCGACCTTGCGCGTCGCGTCGTCGAGCGCGACGGTCAGCCGATGCACCTGACGCCGATCGAATACCGCCTATTGACTTACCTGGTGGCGCAAGCGAATCGCGTGATCACGCATCGGCAACTGCTCAATGTCGTATGGGGACCGGGACACGCCGAAGACACCCATTATGTTCGCGTGCATATGGCCAACCTGCGCAAGAAGATCGAGGTCGATGCGTCGATGCCCAAGCATCTCATTACTGAAGCGGGAATTGGCTATCGTTTTGTGGTCGGCGGCTGAGCCGGTAGCGCAGTTGCCAGTTCTGACGAAATTTCGCCGCCGGCCAGCAGAACACCGTAGGCGATGCCGAGCATGTCGGCGACACCGCCGATGGTGATGTTGGCTTGCACGTAGCTGCGGTTGAGTTCGCGCAGAAATGCCAGATAGTCATCGCCTGCGGCGACAATCTGCTCAAGCGCAAGTCCGTCGCGTTTGACTCGCGAGAGTCCGACCGCACCCGCGCGATGCAGCGTGGTGGTGTCGTCGACGGTCTGCATCAGGCGCGCCAGCAGAGCAAAGGACGCGGCCTCAAAGCAGCCGTGCTGCTGCATGGCACGGCGAAAAACCGGCAGTCCCTCGTCAAAGACCGAAGGAAAACCGTTGACCGACTCGACGACGATACCGCCGGCCTGGTACTTTGTTCGCGCCAGGCGACCGTTGGTCGATAGTTCGTCAGCGTTCCTGAAAAATTCATCGGAGAGCGTGCAGAGCGCGCTGCGAATGGTGCGCTCGTCAGCTGACGCAGCGTGCCAGCGCGCGATCAGCAACATCCCGCTGAGAAAGATGAAACCCTTGTGGGTATTGGTCCCCAGCTCACCGAGCAAACGCCGCTCGGCGCGCACGCCAATCGCTTTCTGGTGAGCAAAAGACTGGCCCGCGGCCAGCGAGACGAGCGTCTCATCCAGATAGCCCGAAACGTAGTCGATTGAGCGCTCCATGATGGCTATCGACAGGTCGGGATGCGATCCGCAATCGGCGCGGTCGACGAGCCCCGGCTTGGGCGTCAGGTGAAGTTCCAGGCGCGCGCCCTGGACCAGAGCGCTGGCGAGCGTCTCAAGCGGTGAAGGGGCTAAGCAGTTCATGTGTTCTGGCAATGACTTGGTCGGGCGAATGCCGTTTGCGACGAATGCAGTCGACGGCGGCGGATTGGCAAACGAGGCAAGGGCGTGCAGCAATGCCGAGGCTGGCGCGGTCGATCTGAACGCCCGCTGCCGAATAGACGTCAAGGTCGATTAAACGTGCCGCGGGATGAGCAGTTTCAAGCGCAATGCAGGCTTTCTTGACCTCGCTCGGATCGATCTCAAGCGCGATGATCGCGAAAGGGCCGAGCGCGTCTGACGATCTTTCGATGACCGACGCAGCCGGAAAAGCCTGCGCCAGCTGATCGAGCATAGCCAAGAAAAACGCCTGCGAACCCGCAGGCGTTTTTTCCCGACCTGGAATATTGAGCGACGCAAAGACAGTCGCCCGATGGCCTTCGCTCAAACGCCGAGCGAGGCCATTCTGCCGACCGTCCCTGGCCGCCAGAAAACTACGGACAGACTTGTCTGACGACGTCAATGATTGAACCGTCACGGTATTCGATCAGACCAACAACCTTGTCGGTAAACTCGATCGGTCTGGGCACCCCGGTCACCGCGTAGATTTCGTCACGCAGCTGGCGGATATCCTTGACCGGCGCACGACGCCGGATCAGTTCAGCCTTGAGTTCAGGAAGGTTGTCGTTGACCGCGATACCGCGTTCGGTGACGATCACGCCAACGGTCTCACCCGGCGTCGTAATCGTCGTCACCTCGTCGCGAATCATCGGCAGACGCCCGCGGATCGACGGGCAAACGACGATCGAGACCTTGGCGCCGGCCGCCACGTCGCAGTGTCCGCCGGTGTTGTGCAACAGGTAGCCGGTCGACTCAGTATTGACGTTGACGTTGAAGTTCACGTCGATTTCGGTCGCCGAGAGGATCGCGCAATCGAGACGATTGACCACCGAACCGCAGTTGAACGGGTTGGCGTACGTGCCGGCGGTCATTTCGACGTGTTTCTGGTTGCGACCGATCGACTCGACCGCCTTGAGGTCGAAACACTGGACGTCGAACAAGGCTTCAAACAGCCCTTCTTCGAGCATATCGACGAAGTTGCCGGTGATCCCGCCGCAGCCGAAGCTGCCCTTGATCTTGCCTGCGCGCATGATGGCGCGAACGTTCTCGGCGACCGCCAGAGAGATGCCGCCGGTTCCGGTCTGGAACGAAAAACCATCCTTGATGTAGCCCGACGACTCCATCACCAGCGCAGCATATTTGGCGATCTGCAGGCCGATCGGGTCGGTGGTGATTTTGGTCGTAGACGAAACGATCTTCTTCGGATCGCCGAGGCGCGGGACTTGGCAAACGAAGTCGACGACCGACTGCGGGATGCCGACCGGAACCGCCGGGAAAGGCACCAGATTGTCGGTCACCGCAACGACCTTGTGCGCGTGCTGCGCATCGACCTGGGCATAGCCCAGGCTGCCGCACGCCGACGGGCCATAGTAACCGTTGAAGTTGCCGTACTCGTCGCAATAAGGTGCGGCGAGAAAAGCGACGTCGACCGGAACCTCGCCGGTGATCAGCGCACGCGCGCGGCCGCCGTGCGAACGGACGATGATCGGGCAATCGAGTTCGCCCTTGCTCACCAGTTCGCCGATCAGGCCGTTGACGCCGCACTCGAAGCCGGTGATCACGCCTTTGCGGATGTACGGGATCAGTTCGGCATGAACGATGTGCACCGAGCTTGAGGCGATCTTGATGTCGCGGATACCGAGCGCGTCGATTTCGCGCACCAGATCGTTGAGCAGTTGATCGCCGTTGCGCAGGCTGTGGTGCGTCGAGATGGTCATCCCATCCTTGAGCCCCGAGGCGATGATCGCCTCCTTCAACCCGCCGACCAGCTTGCTGCCGTTGTGGGTGATACGCCGGATTGCCCGCGTCGAACGCTCGGCATGCGGTTGCAAAGACCACGGATCGCTATAGGGAATCAGCTTCTTGCCGGCAAAAGTCTCCGGAATGTCCCGTCCCACACTATTCAGCGCCATTGATATCCTCCTCGTTAATCACTACATCGACCATGCCGTGGGCGCGGGCCGTGCTCAAGACGCGAGCGGCGCGAACGACGACCGGTCGATCAATCATTTTTCCTTTAAGCGAAATCACCCCGGTCCCCATCTCGCGCGCACGCTTGATGGCGTCCATCACCTGCAGCGCGTAGTCGACCTCGGCCTGCTTAGGGGCGAACACTTCGTGCACCACGTCGATCTGACGCGGATTGATCAGGCTCTTGCCGGTAAAACCGAGTTTCTTGATCAGCTCGGTCTCGGCGCGCAGCGCATCCATATCGTTGACGTCGGAAAAAATCGAGTCAAGCGCCTGAATTCCCGCCGCTTTCGCTGCCCACAGCACGTTCATTCGCGCGTTGAACAGTTCTTCGCCGGTCTTGGTCCGGTTGATTTCCATCGTCGCGGTGTAGTCCTCGGCGCCGAACGCCAGGCCGATCAGCCGCGTCGAAGCGCGCGCGGTAAACACCGCGTTGATCACGCCCATCGCCGTTTCAATCGACGGCAGGATCTTGAAATGGCCCACGTCGAGTCCGAGCTCTTCTTCGTATTCGGTAAGCAGCGTATCGAGACGTTCGACGACGTCGGGCGAATCGGCCTTGGGCAGACGAATGCCGTCGGGGAGCCCCGGCAACACCATTTTCAGATCGTCAAGCGCCCATTTGGTATCGAGCCCGTTGATGCGAACCAAAACTTCCTTGTTGCGCACCTTGTAGGTGTCGAGAAAGCGCCTGACCAGAATTCGCGCTGCATCCTTCTCGGCCAACGGCACCGCATCTTCAAGGTCGATCTGAACGGCATCGCACTGAAACAAGGGAACATTCTGCAACATCGACGGCATGTTGCCCGGCACGTAAAGCAAGGACCGGCGTAATTTGTAATCGGCCATAAAACTACTCCTCGGCGAAGAAAATGGTGGGCGTACCGCCGGTCTTGGACAGATGTCGTTCGATCCCCTCAAGCATCAGCTCGACCAGTACGATCTCGCAGGTCGCAAACACCTCGGCGTCTTGCATATGGCCGCCGACGACGTCGCCGGACGACTTGCTGCCCATAATATGCAGGTGACAATTCACCTGCCCGGTCTCGGCCGGTACGATGTTTCCAGTCAGCGAAAGCAATTCCAACGGGCCTTCGAGCTCATGAAAGGTCAGCCGGGCCGGCGTGATCGGCAATTTGGCGCCGCTCTTGATGTCGTTGAGGTGAACATTCTTGACCGAGCCGATCGCCGAGAGGACCACCGCATTGTGGATTTCTTCCTGGCGGGCAATCTGCTCGATGCTCCGCACCAGGCTTTCGCCGGGACGAATCTTGATCAGGAAACGCCGTCCCTGTTTGTATTCCTTGTACCAGACTCCC
>Ga0316604_10000281_pt1 | contig 72333 bp, 75 predicted proteins | sample OWC_soil_day20_C_FD_207650 | JGI IMG/M metagenome (GOLD analysis project Ga0316604, IMG submission 207650) | Wetland soil microbial communities from Old Woman Creek delta, Ohio, United States - OWC_soil_day20_CT | ecosystem: Environmental > Terrestrial > Soil > Wetlands | place: USA: Ohio... | reverse complement strand
CCGCGCCGGGCAATGGTGACGTCGAGCGCGCTCTCGATCTGGCGCAGGTTTTCGTCGAGTGCGCCGCACAGATTGGCGAGCTGGTGGTTGTTGGTAGGCGAGAGCAAGAGCTCGATGGCGCGCGGCTTGGCGATGGATTTTGCCGCTGGCTGGTGGGGCGGCGTGGCGCTTTTCACGGATGATTTCTTCTCGGTCATCCCGGGGGGATTTCTTTCAGTCATCACTGGGCTCTGCACTCCCTTTGGTCGGATTTCCTTCCGGTCATCACAAGGATTTCCTTCGGTCATGATTCGCGGGTCACCATTTCACCGCGCAGCGAATGCGGCAGCGCGGCGGTGATCTTGAGGTCGACGAAACTATGCACCAGCCTTGGGTTGCCGACGAAATTGACGACGCGGTTGTTGTCGGTGCGCCCGGCGAGCTCCTGGTCGTCCTTGCGCGACAATCCTTCGACCAGCACCCGCTGGACGCTGCCGACCATCGATTCGGAGACGGCCTGCGCCAGGTCCTCGATGCGCTTTTGCAGGCGCATCAGACGCTCGATCTGGACTTCGTGCGGCGTGTCGTCGGTGAGCTCGGCGGCCGGCGTTCCAGGGCGCGCGCTGTAGAGGAAGGAAAAAGACGCATCGAAACCGACGTCGTCGATGAGCTTCATCGTCTTCTCGAAATCCTCAGCGGTTTCGCCCGGGAAGCCGACGATGAAGTCGGAGGACAGCGAGAGCTCGGGGCGCGCGGCGCGCAGCTTGCGCACCAGGCTCTTGTATTCGATCGCCGTGTAGCCGCGTTTCATCGCCGCCAGTATGCGGTCGGAACCCGACTGGACCGGCAGGTGCAAGTGCGAGACCAGTTTGGGAACGCTCATGTAAACGTCGATCAGCCGCTGCGACAGCTCGCGCGGATGCGAGGTGGTGTAGCGGATGCGCTCGATACCCGGGATTTCGGCGATGTATTCGATGATGAGCGCGAGATCAGCTTTTTCATCGCCGCCGGCCATCGCGCCGCGGTAGGCATTGACGTTCTGTCCGAGCAGGGTGATTTCTTTGACGCCCTGCGCGGCCAGGCCGGCAACCTCGGTGAGTACGTCGTCGAAGGGGCGCGAGACTTCCTGGCCGCGCGTGTAGGGGACGATGCAGAACGAACAGAACTTGCTGCAGCCCTCCATGATTGAGACGAAAGCCGACGCGCCGTCGACCTTGGCCGGCGGCAGGTTGTCGAACTTCTCTATTTCGGGAAAGGAGATATCGACCTGCGATTTGCCCAAGCGGCGCCGGTCGGCGATCATCTGCGGCAGGCGGTGCAGTGTCTGCGGGCCGAACACCACGTCGACGAAGGGCGCGCGCGCGACGATAGCAGCGCCTTCCTGGCTGGCGACGCAGCCGCCGACGCCGATCACCAGGTCGGGATTGGCCAGCTTGAGCAGCCGCACCCGGCCAAGGTCATGGAAAACGCGCTCCTGTGCCTTCTCGCGCACCGAACAGGTGTTGAACAGAATGATGTCGGCGTCTTCCGGCGTGTCGGTCTTGACGATGTCTTCAGAGGCTCCGAGTACGTCGGCCATCTTGTCCGAATCGTACTCGTTCATCTGGCACCCGAAAGTGCGGATGAACAGTTTTTTTGCCATGTTTTCCTGGTCAGTTCTTGGGGAGTGCCGAAATTTCGGCCTGGCTGATCATCCAGACGCGATAGATTGCGCCCGAGGCATCAGTGATGTACACAACGTCCTTCGGACCCTGAATGGACATCGACATCACGATCAGGTTCTGCTGGCTGCGAAACTGCGCGGTCGGCGCCAGCGTCATCGACTTGCCGTTGATCACGACCTGGCCGTCGCCGAGCGGCGGCAGCATCACGCCCAGCTTGGCTTCAGGCGGCAGCGTGCGGGTGTTCGAGTAGATTTCGTATTTGGTCGCCGTCGCCGTCGAACTTTGCGCCGCGGCTTCGATAATGGCGCTGATGATCGATGCGACAAGGGATGCGGGTAGGGGCATGGCGCCATTATAGTCAAGCTTGCGCCCCTTGTGTGAGCGTAACGCTTGACCGCCGAGCGTCCGTAACACTATAATCTCGCGCCCTACTCGGTGATGTAGCTCAGTTGGTTAGAGCGATGGATTCATAACCCATAGGTCGGCAGTTCAATTCTGCCCATCACCACCAACAATATCAAGCACTTAGCCTCGGCAAATCGCCGGGGCTTTTTGCTATCTGGTATCCTGTGCGCCCTTGGTGTTTCCCGCTCAGTCAATACCAAGTCATCCGCGCACAGCAGAACCGGAAGCAATTCAATCGGAGTGACGATGAAATCGATTAAAACCTTTTTTGCCCTGGTCCTTGCCGCAAGCTTCGCGTCCGCTTCGCTTGCCGCACCAGAAACCACGCCCCTGCTGATCAAAGTCCCCAAGAACGAGGCCGCAATGCAGGCGACCAGGGCGACGATAGCCAAGGATGCGGCGAATAATCCGGTGAAGTCGTCCAGCCGCAAGGTGATGAAGCCGGCAGCGCACAATGCGGCGAAGCACGCGACCCACAAACCGAAGGCCAAGCAAGGGAAGGCGGCGCCGGCAAAGAAGCACAAGGCTAAAGCGCCCACCGCCAAAAAATGAACAGGCCAAAGGAGGCGCAATGAAGCTCAAGGTATTCAAAGGGAAAATCAAGGCCATGGGCGAGTCGTCTGCGCCTGTCGCTGCGATGCAAGCGCCGATTACGACCTATAGCTATATCAAGATGTCGGACGGACAGCGAATCGACAAGCTGGTCGCTGAAGCCGGCCTCGACGACAAGCTCAAGAGCGCCGCACTGGCGGACCAGGACGTCGAGCTTCACGTCGTGCTGCACGCTGGCGGAACGGCAGGGCTGATCGCCATCAAGGTCGGCGACGCGGGGATCTTCGCGACCAAGAGCACCGGGGTTCCGGCGTCAAAGCGAAAGTGGAAGAAGGCCGGATTGATTATCGGTGTCTTGCTTGTTCCGCTTATGGGCGTCGGCTTGATCATCCTGTGGCGAACTTGGGAATTAAGCAAAGCGATTGCCAGTCACGACGAAGTCCGCGATTATGTGGCATCGCTACCCAACGCGACGCTTATTTGAAATAAACTGTCGTCCGTCACGCAGTTTTTCTGCATCACCGCCCGTAGCTCATTTGGATAGAGCACTTGGCTTCGAACCAAGGGGTAGGCCGTTCGATTCGGTCCGGGCGGGCCAACAACGCCAAGCAAAAAGCCCAACCTACAAGGTCAGGCCTTTTGCGTTGTGTCGCCGGCGAGCTGCGGTCTCGTTGATGTCGGATGTCGTCGGGAGGTCCTGCCGGCAGGCGCACGACTACCTCGCTGCGCTCCTGCAACGAAGGTGGATTTGATGCTCCTGACCCGATTCCATTAATGCTATGCGGCAAGCGCCACGGGAGCTCTCTTCAAATGAACGTGGCCAATTCTGTTGCCCTCGATCTGCTGCAACCCGTTGTCCTTGGCAAAATTGAGCAGAAATCGATAGGCCATTGGTTCGCTATCGTAGAGTCGTCCATCGACAAAAACGACTTTTTCGCCGTTGTGATGCATGGGGCTGACATAGCGCGAATACTTCATTTTTTTCTGATCATCGAAGAAAGAAAGAAGACCGCATAATCTTTCGGCCCAGTCGCTAGGGCGGAATTTTGTTCCCTCGCGAGTCAGGCCGACGATGAAGAATGATGTGTTTGATGGTGATTGGATGTTGTGAATGAGTTGCATGTTTTGTATAAAGAAGAGTTAAAAAATTAGGTCCGCGTAGTGTACGAAATTGATGCCTTCTGATTGCCTTCACCCTGACAGGTCTAGGGCTATTCTCCCCCGGTCACCTCGCGATGAGCAGGAAAGCAAGGGCTTGGACGAATTGCTGCGGGTCGATGCTGTGGTGCGCAGCGCATCTACGCCGAGGCCGGCGAGGGCGCTTTGTTGGCCGATGCGCTGGATGAGCCCGCTGCAGGGTTTTACCGGAGCTTCGGCTTTGCGGCCTTGCCGGATAAGCCGCTGCTGTTCCTGTCGGTGGCCGTGGTTGGAAAGTGAAGGGCTCAGCGATGAGTCGTCAGAGAGATCGACTCTTTTCTGGGGGAAGACGCAACGCACCGAGAAAATCCCAATTTGCCCAGACCTTTGATTGCTGCCAATTCGTCTTCCCTGATGTTCTTCAGGATGCTAAAGTCATCTTCTCTGGCGGTTGCCGGCCATTGTCTGCCGTTCATGATGGTCCGTTGTCCGGCATCGAGATTACAGAGGGCGGTAGCTGCCAACATCAGTTATGTGTCGTGCAGCGCGGGTATCTCAGGAAGAGATGGCCATGCGCTATAGAACGAGAAGCCACAAAAGAGCAAATCCCTCCGTGGCGCAGTGTATGACTTGGCTTAAACTGACTTCTTGCAACGCACTATGAGACTCATCAGTCCAAGACCAGCCAGTAGCATGGCGTAGGATTCGGGTTCCGGTACCGGTGCTGTCGGCAGGACACCGGCAAAGGCGACGCTATGCAATTCGCCGTTGCCCGTGTAATTCTTGGCGTACAGCACGCCGTTGATGGCGGAACCAGCGCTCACCGTGGCATTACCGGCCAGGATGGTGCCAGCCCAGCCGCGCAGGGTGATGCTTGAGGCATTTTCGAAGTTCCAGATGATCTTGCTCGCCAGACTGTTTGCGATATTGAGGTTGGCGTAGTCGTTGAAGCTATTGCCGCTGACGTTGATGATGATCGTGCTGGCGTTGCCCGAGAATTCGATATTGGCGGCTGCCTGCAACTGCGTCGTGGTCAGGCTGAAAACGGACGTTTCAGCCGCCTCGTTGAACGTGAATTTGTTGGGATCCGTGCTATTGATCGTGCTGTTGGTGGTCAGTTGGCCCAACTGGCTCTGCAGCGCGTTGAGCGGGGTCGTGAAGTCGGCCATGGTGAAGGCTGGCGTTTCTTTCACGACGGAGCCGCCGCCACCGTTCAAATTGAAGTTGCCGGCATTGCTGCTCTGGAAATTGACGCTGCCGCCATTATTCACGTTCATTGAATTGCCGGAGTCGATCATGATGGCATTGACGGCAGCAAAGTCCGATGTGCTGCCATTCGGCTTGTTGTAAAACGTCGCGCCGAGCTTCAACTCGCCGGTGACCAGACGGCCTTCGACGTCGCTTTGCGAAGAAAACTGGTTGGTGATGATGCCGTTGAACTGCGTCAATATCTGGCTCGCAGACAGCGTGGCGGCAAACGATGGGAGCGGGATCAAGGCGGCGGCGCTCAATATCAAGGAGCTCAAAATTCGCATGACTTAATTTTCCTGAAAGAACCGATTTTTAAGCTTAGAACGCCAGCTTGATCGGCGTATATCGACGCATAGAGAATGCTCACAAAAATTCATGAACTCATTCCCTGAGCAGAATGCTGATCAGCGCTGACTTAACCAGAAGATCGACCGACGTGCAATCATGAGTTGTTTATCATAAATATCAATAGTCCATTCGGACTAACTCGAACCAAATAGAACCCCAATTAATTCCATTTGGTATTCGAGTAAATCTCGGTGTGGCGAGTGGAGTCGAAATAGTAAATGGCGTTAACGCTATCGCAAGAACGGGACACTGCTGCTTGTTGCGAATGACGCCTGTTGAGCAGCGAATCTATTGATCCGGCCCGATGAAATATGAAACTGGCTACCTTTGTTTAGGGCCCGTCCCACAGTCAGCCTGTTCCATTCGGCCAAAGTCAACCTGCCCGCGTGGCTTCGCCGTGGTGAGCAAAATGATAATGCTCTGCTGTCCGAAATCCGCTCCGTCAAATAAGGCATTTCGATCAACGCCGCAACTGATCAAAAACCGATCTTCTGGAGACAGTCAGCAAGGTCAGCGTTTCAGCCGCGCCCGAACAACTGCATTCTCGCTGGGTCCAGGAATCCGTTGCGAGCGCCAGCTGAACTTGCGCTCGGGTTGCGAAGTATTCGTCAGACTCACGGGAAAACGGCAGTCCGTCTTTACGAGTCCCGACATAAAACCCCATGTCTCCGTCCAGGACCTCAATGGGGAGCGCCTCGCCATAATGCAGCGCGATCTGACCGAAGGTTTGACGTGAGCTCATGATTTCCTCCTTAGTCAATTTTTAGGGCATGGTTTTATGCGGGCCGCCAAGCAGCAGCTTCAATGCTGCGGTCGTGTCTGGGCAAAAAAGGAATAGGCGCGGTATGTCGTTTGTTTTTCCAATACGCTGCGACGTTGAACTGGCGCCGTCAGGCGCCGCTCTGAACGGCCGCCTAGAACCCCGATCAACGCCATGCCAAAGACCAGCAGCACGCCGGCACAGGCTCCCAGGTCGCCGTTGGTGAAGCAGAGCGAACACGAGAGAGCGCCACCGACGACGATCGAGAATGCGGCGAAATAATCGGACCACTGATGACGGTTTTTCATGAACTAATCTCCTTGGTGATGATGAAAGATGCGTTCGTTTCCGTTGCGCACATCGATATACTATTGCTTGTTGAAACTCATAGAAAAACAAGTAAATACTCATGCAATGCAGAGGACGGCAATGACTTTCACGCAACTCGAAATATTCGTTCTGGTTGTTGAGCTGGGCGGTTTTACGGCGGCAGGTGAGCGGCTGGGGATCAGTCAATCTGCGGTGTCGCATGCCTTGAAGCAACTCGAGAGCGAATGGGGCGTCGCGTTGCTGTCGCGCAGTAAGTCGGGCATTGAGCTGACCGAGGTTGGCAAGAGTCTGCTCGTTCGCGTCCGGGAATTGCTTGGCGTTGCCGAGGCAATACATCAAGAGGTTTCAGCCGTTCGTGGATTGAACCGTGGCGTCTTGCGAATCGGCTCGTTTGGTCCTGCCTCATCTTTGTTCCTACTACCTCGAATCCTCGAGCAGTATCGGATCAGCTATCCGGAAATCGAGATTTTCGTTGATGAAGGGCCGGATGACGCGGTGGCCCAGTGGATCACCGAGCGTCGGGTTGATGTTGGCTTCGTGGTTCTGCCTGATGAGCGTTTTGACACTCAAGCGCTGGTCGAAGATCAGTATGTAGCCGTCGTTCCCATCAACCATCCGCTTGCCAGGCAAAAGTCTGTCCGTTTGTCGGACTTGTGTAATTCGCCGTTCATCATGACCGCTGCGGGCGCCACGGTGCAGGTCGAGAGGCTGTTCGAATCGGCTGCTCTGCGGCCGAAAGTCAAGCATCGCTACTCGCAGATTCTGACCATCATCAAGATGGTTGAACACGGCGCGGGAGTGTCGATTCTTGCCGATTTGGCGGTGTCGGATCAGGTGCTGGCGATGTGTCCGGGGGCGATCAAGAAACCGCTAACGCCGGTGGCAAAAAGATCGATCGGCCTGGCTGTCCCCAGCCTTAAGCATGCGAGCCCGGCGGTGCATGCCTTCCTGAAAACTGCCAAGTCGCTGATTCCCAAGCTGCGCCAGGGGTATGGCAATGAACAAGCCCGGGATCAGTAAAGGAACGGAATCAGCTTCCGGACGCGCCGCCGGTAGGCGCCGTAAGCCGGAAAGTGTTCGACCAGCCAGATTTCCTCGCGCCGCGACTTGATGTCGAAGAACAGCGCCAGAGCCGCCGCCTCGGCCAGCGTGAGCCAGCCTTGAATCGACAAGGAAAATCCGGCGGCCATGAGGATGACGCCGAAATAGATCGGGTGGCGGACGAAGCGGTACATCCCGCTCACGACCAGTGTCGCGCCGTCTTTTGGATGCGGTAGCGGCGTTAGGTTCGACCCCAAATTCACGACGGCGAGCAGCGACACCAGACCACCAAGCCCCAGCAGCACCATTCCGGCGATCGATGAAACACCGATCAGGCGTTCCGGCCAGGGCGGCATTCCAGCCAGTGTTTTCGGTCCCAGAGTGATGACGGGGAACAAGACGAACTGGGCAACGACGTACCACTCGCCGCGCCGACCGCGCCACCAGGGCTGATTCGATGGGTTCATGCGCTAGTCCTCAGAGTTCCTTCCGTTGCCGACGGTTTGAGCATCACGAATTTGAGATGCTCGTGCTCGCCGGGGAACAGCGTGACCTGCTGGTAGTGGATCAATCCGCGCGCCGCGTGGTGGAAGCCGCGCGTGCCGCCCTGACGTTCGAGCACATCGTGCAGTTTCCAGAAGCGAGCGAAGTCGGCGCTGGCCGCCGAGAGTTCGTCGATCAGGCGGGCGAGCGCTGGTTCGTCGAGGCGGCTGCGGCAATCGGCGCGAAACTCGGCGGTGATTCGCCGCGCGCGGACGTCCCAGTCGAGCAGGAATTCGCGCGCCTGCGGCTCGAGGAAAATGAAGCGCAGCATATTGGGTTTTGCTTCGCCGGCGGCTTGCGGCCGGTCGAGCCAGCCGGTGAACAGCGCTGCGGCGGCGTCGTTCCAGCCCAGAATGTCCCAGTAGCGGCCCATCAGGTAGGCAGGAACCTTGATTTCGGCGAGCAACTCGATCAGCAGCGGCGGCGCGTCGTCGGTCTCCGGCAGGCACTCCTGCGGGTCGCGGCGGTCGGCCATCTCGAAGAGGTAGGCGCGCTCGCTGCGGCTCAGTCGCAAGGTGACGGCCAGGCGGCTCAGCGCCTCGGCCGAGACATTGACCTCGCGTCCTTGCTCGATCCAGGTGTACCAGGTCGGGCTGATGCCGACCAACTGCGCCACTTCCTCGCGCCGCAGTCCGGCGGTGCGCCGCCGGTTGCCGACAGGGAAACCGAAGTCGGCCGGCTGGCTGCGGTTGCGGATGATCTGCAGGAGCTCGCCAAGCTCCTTGCGGCGTACGGTGACTGCGTCGATCTTCATTTTTTCCTCGGTTCGCTATTACTTTTGGTACTAGCATAAACGCTTGTCTTGTCAGGGTACAGACTGCCGTATAGCATCGCTTCCGTGCTTCGGGGCTGGTGCTCCGTAACTCAGACCATGCGCCGCGCTGGCGCTCTTTGGAGGAATGAAAGTCATGGCCGGAAAAACCCTTTACGACAAGTTGTGGGACAGCCACGTCGTCCGTCAGGAAGAAGACGGCACCTGTCTGCTCTACATCGATCGCCACCTGGTGCACGAAGTGACCAGCCCGCAAGCCTTCGAAGGTTTGCGCCTGACCGGGCGCAAGCCTTGGCGCAAGGACTCGATCGTCGCCGTCGCCGACCACAACACGCCAACCAATCACTGGGATCGCGGCATCGAGGACCCGGTCGCCAAGTGCCAGGTCGATACGCTCGACAGCAACATCAAGGAATTCGGCGCGCTGGTCTATTTCCCGTTCAAGCACGCCAACCAGGGGATAATCCACGTGATCGCCCCGGAAAACGGCGCGACGCTGCCCGGCATGACCGTCGTTTGCGGCGATAGCCACACGGCGACGCACGGCGCTTTTGCGGCCTTGGCGCACGGCATCGGCACTTCCGAGGTCGAGCACGTGCTGGCGACGCAGACGCTGATCCAGAAAAAGTCGAAAACGATGCTGATTACCGTCGACGGCCAGTTGGCGCCCTGCGTTTCGGCCAAGGACGTCGCGCTGGCGATCATTGGCAAGATCGGCACGGCGGGCGGCACCGGCTATTGCATCGAGTTCGCCGGATCGGCGATTCGCGGGTTGTCGATGGAAGGGCGAATGACGGTGTGCAACCTCACCATCGAGGCCGGCGCGCGCGCCGGAATCATCGCCGCCGACGACACCACCGTCGCCTATCTCAAAGGGCGGCTGCATGCGCCCAAGGGCGCCGATTGGGAACGTGCGGTGGCGCACTGGCAGACGCTGCACTCGGACGCTGACGCGGTGTTCGATACGGTGGTCTCGCTCAAGGCCGAAGACATCGAGCCGCAAGTGACCTGGGGAACCTCGCCTGAACAGGTGCTGGCGGTCGGCGCCAAAGTACCGAACCCGGCCGACGAGTCCGACCCGGCCAAGCGCGCGAGCATAGCCCGCGCGTTGCAGTACATGGGCCTCACCGCCGGGACGCCGCTCACCGAGATCGCCATCGACAAGGTCTTCATCGGTTCGTGCACCAATTCGCGGATCGAAGACTTGCGCGCCGCTGCAGCCGTCGCCAAGGGAAAGAAGATCGCCGCCAACGTCAAGCTGGCGCTGGTCGTTCCCGGATCGGGAATGGTCAAGCGCCAGGCCGAGGCCGAGGGGCTCGACAAGATCTTTACCGCAGCCGGCTTTGAATGGCGCGAACCCGGTTGTTCGATGTGTCTGGCGATGAACGCCGACCGCCTGACCGCCGGCGAGCGCTGCGCGTCGACCTCCAACCGCAACTTCGAAGGCCGCCAAGGTCCCGGCGGACGCACCCATCTGGTCAGCCCGGCAATGGCCGCCGCCGCCGCCGTCGCCGGCCACTTTGTCGATATCCGCCACGTCTGATTGAGGAGATGAACCCATGAAACCCTTTACCCGACTCAACGGGCTGGTCTGCCCGATCGATCGCAGCAACGTCGATACCGACGCGATCATTCCCAAGCAGTTCCTCAAATCGATCGCGCGCAGCGGCTACGGCCCCTATCTGTTCGACGAATGGCGCTATACCGACCACGGCGAACCGGGAATGGACTGCACCCACCGGCCGAAGAAGACCGATTTCGTGCTCAACCAGCCGCGCTACCAGGGCGCGCAGATCCTGCTGGCGCGCGAGAACTTCGGCTGCGGTTCGAGCCGCGAGCACGCGCCGTGGGCGATCGAGAACTACGGTTTTCGCGTCATCATCGCGCCGTCGTTTGCCGACATTTTCTTCGCCAACACCTACAAGAACGGCGTGCTGCCGATCGTCGCGCCAAGCGAGGTGGTCGACCGGCTGTTTGCGGAGTGCGCGGCGAGCGAAGGCTATAAGCTCGACGTCGACCTCGCCGTGCAGAGCGTGACCTCGCCGTCGGGTTTCAGTTTCAAGTTCGACATCACGCCGCAGCGCAAGCATTGCCTGGCCAACGGCCTCGACGAAATCGGCCTGACCCTGGTTCACGCCGAAGAGATCCGCGCCTTCGAAGCGCGCAGCAAGTCGGCACAGCCCTGGCTGTTTTCCTGAGCGATTCGGGCCTTAAGCGGCTTAAGGCCCAATCCTCCGGGAACGCGGTATTGGTGTTTATGGCAGTCTGAACTAGACTGGACGTGGCCTTTTGCAAGCCCTCCTTGCACTAGGGTTGCGGGCTGGCTCGGTGTTCCCCTCACCCCTCCAGCCCTTTTTTTGATGCCGTTGGCGACCGCATTGCCTTTTCTTGAAGGCGTATTGTGCTGCTTGGTATATGGTGTGCAAGTTTCCCCGATGTTACAGCATGGCACGCAAGCCAATCACAGAGACAACAGCGTTGTGGCACGTGTTTCGATAAGCTTCTTTTCGTGAAATTGAAAAATCACTCGCATCACGAAAGGAGACATTCATGAATTCAACGCTATATGCCACGACTGCTTTCACCGTCGTTATCGTCGTGGTTCCGTATTTTCTATCGTCATATTTTGGCGGTCCGAGCGTTTCTGACTCTGAAAAATAGTCTGATTGCCGTCAGCCGTACCAATTCCCCTTGGCCTGTAGGCGGCCCAGGATAAGCACTTGACTCTCTTTGTTTTTGGCATAAACCTAGTATGATGAATGGGTTGGTTTGTCGGAGGTGGCACAGTGCTCAAGAGGCTACGCTTACGATTGCGAAAACTGGTGCGTGAATCGGCCCGCAAGCTGATCTCCTGGCTGCCGCGCAAGAAGCGTTTCGAGGTTTTTCGCTCCTTTGCAAACTGCGATCCGGCACCGAGCGAGCGGCTGGTGCTCAAAATCGCCGAAACAAAAGAGGAGCTTGAGGCCTGCTTCTCGGTGCTGCACGACGCCTACGTCGATAGCGGCTTCATGAAACCCGATCCATCGGGGATGCGGGTGACCATCTACCACGCGCTGCCGACCACGACGACGCTCTGTGCGAAGTACGACGGCGAGGTGGTCGGGACCATCTCGCTGATTCGCGAAAGCGCACTGGGTTTCCCTCTGCAGCAGATCTTCGACCTGACGTCGGTGCGCAAGAAGGAAGGCTTGATTGCCGAGGTGTCGGCGCTGGCCATCAACCGGAAGTTCCGCAAAACGGGCGGTACCATCCTGTTTCCGCTGATGAAGTTCATGTATGAATACTGCACGACGTTTTTCGACACCAGGCACCTGGTCATCGCCGTTAATCCGAGCCATATCGAGATGTACGAGTCGCTGTTGTTTTTTCAGCGACTGACGGCGAACGTCGTCGAAAACTACGATTTCGTCAATGGCGCGCCCGCCATCGGCGCGACGCTCGACCTCAAGGAAGCGGTTAATGTGATGCGCGAGCATTATGCGTCGAAGCCTGCGCGCCGCAACCTCTACGCGTATTTCACTGAAATCAAATTACCCAATATTCATTTTCCGAGCCGGCGTTTTTTCACCACCAACGATCCGGTGCTGACTCCTGCATTGATCGACTATTTCTTCAACGTTCGGACGCATACCTTCGAGAATTTGAGCGAGCGCAAGAAAGCCTTGCTCCACACCATCTACGATTTACCCGAGTATCGTGCGGTGTTGCCGACGCCTTCCGTTAGTCCTGAAGATAGCCCGCTACGTCGTCACGAGCGTTTCTCGGTGAAGTGCCCGGGGCGAATCACCTACACCTCGGCCGACGGCAAGCAGGGCAAGATATCGATCAAGGTAATCGAGGTTTCTTCCGACGGGTTCCAGGCGCTTGCCCACGGTGTATTGCCGCTCAATACCTGGTGCGAAGCGACTATCAAACTGGGACACGCCGACGTTTCGCACGTCAACGCCTTCATCCTGCGTGAAAAGAGAAGCGAGGCCCGCGGACTCTACGGCTTTCATCTGGCTGAGCCCGATATCAACTGGAGGAAGTTCGTTTCGGCGCTTCACGGCAGCAAGATCTACAGCGATCTGGACAACGCGACGCGTTTCCTCGAGTCACGCTTCATCGACAACTGAACGTCCGTCTCCCCCTTTCTGCAGGATACGGAACCGGCCGCAACAGCCGCTATGGCGTGGCTTGGCGATCAGCGGGTGATGTAGTTTTCCAACTGGTCGATGATGAACTTCTGCTGGCTGATCATTTCCTTGATCATGTCGCCGATCGAGACGATGCCGACGACGTTGTGGTCGTCGTCGAGGACCGGCAGGTGGCGGAAGTGCTTTTCGGTCATGATCGCCATGCACTCCTCGATGGTGCGATTCAAGGTCACATAAACGACCTTGCCGGTCATGATTTCGCTGACTTTGGTGCTTTTCGAGGCCTTGCCCTGCAGGATCACCTTGCGCGCATAGTCGCGCTCAGAGAAGACGCCCGCTAGGCGCTTGCCGTCGAGCACGAGCAGCGCGCCGACGTCGTTCTCGGCCATGATTTCGAGCGCGCGCAGCACCGATTGTTCGGGGGCGACGGCAGCCAGTTTCTTGTTCTTGCTCTCGATGAGCTGCTTTAGAGTTTTCATGAGGCATCCAAGTGGGTGAGAAAAGCCAAACGGTCTTCAGGTGATTCGAGAGGAAGGTCAGCGCAGCCCGGCCACGTAGTCGGCAAGCGCCTTGATTTGCTTGTCGGAGAGTTTGTCGGCAACAACGCGCATCATTTTCTCTGGATCGTTTGAGCGCTCTTCGCTGCGAAAGTTCTTCAACTGCAGATCGGTGTATTCGGCGTATTGCCCGGCGAGTCGCGGATATTGGGTGGGAACGCCGGCCCCTGCGGGACCATGGCAGCCGGCGCAGGCGGGAACACCCTTTTCGAAGTCGCCCTTGCGCCACAGGTTCTTGCCGGTGGCGACCAGCTTTTCGTCGGTCGCGCTTGCCGGCTTGCGTTTTTGTTGCGAAAAATAAAGCGCCAGTCCCTTCATGTCGTCTCCCGTCAGTGCCGCAGTCATTCCCGCCATGATCGGGTTGTTGCGCAGCGCGGGCTTGCCGTCGGCCGCCTTGAATTCGGTGAGTTGCTTGAGGAGGTACGCTGAGCCCTGGCCCGCGAGGATCGGGTTGGCCGACGTCGGGCTATTGCCGTCTGCCCCGTGGCACGCGACGCATACCGTTTCAGCGGTCTTCTTGGCCTTGGCCAGATCGGGAGCGATTTTCACTTCTTCTGCCGCGAAGGCGGAGGCTACGCAGAAGCCAACGGTCACGAGAACCGCAAGTGCAGTAGAGCGAATCATGTACATACTCCAGTGGATGGGCCCGTGTTCAGAGATGCGAATTCCCGAAAGCTGATATTCTATAGCACTTTAGCGCTTAGTCACGCTAGCCTCTTTTCGGTTTGCCCATGCCCATTTTCCAGAAGGCGGTCTTTCATACGACCGTCGCCAAATTGTCCGATTTGCCCACCGATTCGCTATGCGAGGTCGCTTTTGCCGGGCGCTCGAATGCCGGAAAATCGTCGGCCATCAATACGCTGGCCAATCACACGCGCCTGGCGTTTGTTTCCAAGACGCCGGGCCGGACGCAGCATCTCAATTATTTCACCCTCGCTGCCGGCAAGTACTTCGTCGACCTGCCCGGCTACGGTTTTGCCAAGGCGCCGGAGGAGATCCGCTCGCAGTGGGAGGGATTGCTCGCGCCTTATCTGCGCTATCGCGAACCGCTGGCAGGGCTGGTGCTGATCATGGATAGCCGCCATCCGCTGACCGATCTCGATCTGCAGATGCTGGCCTGGTTCGCGCAGACCGGAAAGCCGATTCACATCCTGCTCTCCAAGGCGGACAAGCTGACCCGCCAGGAGCAGGTGGTGGCCTTGCGCGAGGTCCAGTTGGCGCTCGCTGAAATCAGCGACAACTGTACGCTGCAGCTGTTTTCCAGCCTCAAGAAAACCGGCGTGGCACAGGCCGAGGCGGTGCTCGGCGGCTGGTTGGGAATGGAAGTCCTTGAATCGAAAGCCCCGCCCGTCGGTTTGCGCACCGAGAAGGTCGCGCGGCCGAAGAACCGCAAGGCGATCGGCTGGAGCGCCAGGACGACGCGCGGCAAGGAGGCCGGGAAATAAAAAGCCCCCGGCGCAAACCGGGGGCAAAATGCCTTGCCTAGATGCAAGGCGCCCGCTCAGGGAGATGAAGCGGGAGACAGCGTGAGCCATCTGCTTACTCAGAGTGAAGTGTTCAGGGTTTAGTTCCCGCGTGCGGGATTTTTTTCGGATTTAGAGACGAGGGTGCGATGAATTTCAATGCCAGTTTTCCCGGTACGCGCATGCGACGCATGCGCCGTGACGATTTTTCGCGCCGCCTGATGCGCGAATCGGTGCTCTGCGCTGACGATTTGATTTACCCGGTATTTGTGCTCGAAGGACGCGATCGCATCGAGCCGGTGGCTTCGATGCCCGGCGTCGAGCGGCAAAGCCTCGACCATCTGCTGAAAACGGCAGAACGTGCGCTTGAACTCGGAGTTCCGGCGTTGGCGCTTTTCCCGGTGATCGACGCGCCGCTCAAGACGCCGGGCGCCGAAGAATCGTACAACCCGCAGGGACTCGTTCCGCGCGTGGTGGCATCGCTCAAGAAAGCGTTTCCCGAATTGGGTGTCGTCACCGACGTGGCGCTTGACCCCTATACCAGCCACGGCCAGGATGGCCTGATCGACGCTGACGACCCGCGCGGCTACGTACAGAACGACGAAACGCTAGAGGTGCTCGCGAGACAGGCGCTGTGCCACGCGCAGGCCGGCGCCGACGTGGTCGCCCCGTCCGACATGATGGACGGCCGCATCGCGCGAATTCGTTCCGAGCTGGACGTGGCGGGCCTGATCCATACGCGCATCCTGGCCTACTCGGCCAAGTATGCGTCGAGCTTCTACGGCCCGTTCCGCGATGCGGTCGGCTCGTCGGCCAACCTCGGCAAGGGCAGCAAGACGACCTACCAGATGGATCCGGCGAACAGCGACGAAGCCTTGCGCGAAGTCGCGCTCGATCTTGCCGAGGGCGCCGACATGGTGATGATCAAGCCGGGGATGCCTTACCTTGACGTCGTCCGCCGCATCAAGGACGAGTTCAAGGTGCCGACCTATGCCTACCAGGTGAGCGGTGAATACGCCATGCTCAAGGCTGCCATTCAGAACGGTTGGCTAGACGAGAAAGCCTGTGTTCTGGAGAGCTTGCTGGCCTTCAAACGGGCCGGCGCGGATGGCATTCTGAGCTATTTCGCACTCGACGCGGCGGCCTGGCTCAAGCGCTGATCGGGCGTGCCAGCCCCGGACTCGGGCCTTGCCGCTCTTCAGCTCAGTCCGTTGAGTCGCGCCTTGCGTTCGCGCTCGACGCGCGTGATGTAGCGCTGAACCAGCGTCGAGCGCGCGGGGGAGAGTCCGATGAACTCGCAGCCGAGGCGGAAGAAATGCGAATCGACGCGGGTGGTGACCTCGAAGACGTTGCGTACGCAGATCGTGGCGACCAACAAACCCTCGTCGGGAAGCATGATCTGGCAGTCTTTCAGCGTGTCGCCGCGCTTGAGTAGGTCGGCCTGGTCGGGGCGGGCGAGCAGACCGACGCCGCCGCCGCTGATGTCCATCAGCGGCAACTCGAGTTGCTGCACACTGGCGTCGGCGCCGGTGATGGTGGCGCACAGCTTGAGCGGGTTGGCGATCGGCGTCGATAGCCGGAAAAACTCGCGGCGCTGGAGACGCAGCAGTTGTTCGGGTATCTTGGCCAGAAACGCGGGGCCGCCGCCGCTCTGGGTCGGTGACAGCTTGTTGAGGCTGAACTGAACCTTCACCTTGTCGGCGATCGTCGTGAGAATCAGCTTGTCGGCGAGCAGCGCCCTGCGGTTCATGTCTTCGTTGCTGCCGATGTCGAGGATAAACTCGCGATTGTCATCGCTCAGCGCGATGATCGTGGTGAGCAGGAACGACCGGCCATGGTCGAAATGAACCGTAATCATCGACCTTTTTTGAATCAGCGCACGCAGCAACGCCAGGATTTCCGATTTCGAATGCAGCAAAAATCTGCTGAAGTCGTCGGATTGCTCGAGTTCAAATACGGGGGGGAGGGGGTCTGAGCCCGTCGGGGCTTCGCTTTCTGCCATTGTTTATCCTGATCGCGTTTGCGGGGAGAGTTTAAAGCAATTTGCGCTCGGCGGAAAAGAAAGACTTGCGCAGGAAGCATCGCGATACGATGTCAGAGAGCTTGCAATCGGCTCTACGTCTTGTCAAGCGTCTCGGGCAGCGCCGAAAGAATCGGCGTCGCGGCGACCGGTTGGCCGCTTTCGAGGCGGTAGATCCAGGCTAGCAATTCGGAAACGGCGATGTAGAGCTGTGGGGGGATGCGCTGATCGAGGTCGATCTGCATCAGCAGCGAGACGAGTTCCGGCGATTCGTGCACATAAACGCCGTGTTCGCGGGCGCGCAGGATGATCTGCTCGGCGATCATGCCGCGCCCCTTGGCGACCACGCGCGGAGCCGCGTCGGTCTGGCCGTAGGCCAACGCCACCGCGCTTTTTAGCGGGTCATTGTCCGGCTTGGCCATCGCTCTTGTCGGTCGCCGCAACGCCCATCGAGGCGAGCGTGATTCCCGCCTGGTCGAGCTGGCTACGCAGCGCGACGCCAGAAGCGCGCATCAGCGCGCGGGTTTCTTCGCTGCCGGCGGTCATCGATAGGGTGATCTCGTTACCCTGCAGGCGAATCTGGGCATCGACCTGGCCCAGGTTCGGCAGCGTCAGGTGCAGCCGCGTCGCCCATTTCGCGGTGGTTTCATCTTCTCCTGTGTCGCGGCGCGCAGCGTCCTCGTCGATTTCCCAGCGCATTTCCTGGCCCGGCCAGATCTGGCCCTGCCAAGTGAAATTCTGCGTAGCCAATGCGTCGAGCTGCTGCTGCACCAGCGCTTGCGCCTGCGGCGCGACGAGTTGTTGGCTATGTGCTTGGGCTGGTGACGCTGCGGTGCTCTGCGTCGTTCCCTGCGCGACACTGGCCTTGGCCGTCTCGCCGGCCGGCGCGCCCTCAATGGCCAAGCGCAGCGTGGCGGCGGGTTCGCCGGCTTCGGCGTGTGCCTTGAGCGGCGCCGTCGCCGCCGGATTTTCGGCCGTTGGGTCGGCCTGGTTGGTCGTGGCGGGCGACGCTGGCGCGATGTTGGCCGCGAGCGCCTCGGCGGCCAGCGTGGCCGGCGACGACAGCTTGCCCTGCGGTTCCTGCAGCAGCGCCGCCTTGGTGAAACGGCCCTCGACCCATTCGGCCTGGTGTGATTCGTAGAACATGCCGCTTTGCGTGATCGCCTGTTTAAGCTGCGGCAGCAGGTCCTGGGCGCTGACCGGCGCCGCGCTGATCGGTTGGTTGGCGTTAAGCATCGTCGTCACCGGGCCGCCCTTGGCGTCGCGTGCTTCGGAGAAAAGGTTGCTGATCAGCTGGCCGGTACGGCTCAGTGTTGCCGACGTCGTGGCGGCGGCCGGCTTGCCGCCTTCGTCGGGATTGGCGACGACAGCGAGCGCCAACCTGCCGTCCGATTCGGTCACCTGCAGTTCGAGCGAGTCACCGCTCTTGGCCGAAAACGGCAGCGCCAGCGTGATGCTGCGCTGATTGATCATCGCGCGATAGGTACCGTTGGGCAGCATAGCCTGGATTTCGGCCATCACCTTCTGGCCGGCGACCAGCCCCGAGAGCTTGTCGGCGATTTCCTGTGCCGGCGCCACCGGCCGCAGCGCGGTGTCGGCAGAAACCTGCAGGCGGCTGGCGACATCGGCGGGGATCATGGTCAGGATTTAGGCGATGATTTGGCGTCCATGCGCAGCAGAATGCGGGCGTGGGAGAGCCAGGCCTCAAGCTTCTCGCTCAATTGCGCATCGCACTGCTGAATTTCGCCGATCAATTCGCCCAATGGGCGCGACTCGTTCGGCGTAGTGTCAGGCGTCTGGTCGAGCAGCGTTTGCCGTTGCGCTTCGAGCGCCACCAGTTCGTCCCAGTGTTGCGCCATGCCGGCGGCCAACATGCGCTGGCTCAGCGCCAGCACCTGACGGTAATGCGCCTCGGCGGCCATGGCTTAAGCCACCGCCTGCTGATCGGGCGCGATCTGCGCCCAGGCCGAATGAATCTCGCCGAGCAGCTTGAGGCACTCGTCCATCGCCGCTTCGTCGTTCTTGAGGTTGGCCCACAGCAGGCGGGCGGCGATGTATTCGTAGAGCGCGGCCAGACGCTCGGCGAGTTCGCCGCCCGCCTTGACGTCGAGGCTGGCGCCCAAGCCTTCGGAGACGATCTGAATCGCCTGCGAAATCGCCTTGCCCTTGGCCGCGATGTCTTTTTCCTCCAATTTGTTCTTGGCCAGACGAATTGCCGCTTCGGCGCCTTCGAAGAGCAGCAGGATCAAGGTGTGCGGGTCGGCCGCAGCGACGTTCGTTTCGACGGCAAGCTGCGCGTAGGCGGATGCGCCGCCAAAGCCTGTTCCAAATCCCATGGTTTTGTCTAAGTCTCGCTAAGAGGACGTCTTGGTGGCAAATTGCTGGGTCAGGTAGCTGCTGGTGGTTTTCATCTTGGCTACCAGCGTGTCGAGCGCTGTAAATTGGGCGCGATAAATTGCTTCGATCGATACTAGGCGTGCCGATACTGCGGTCTGTCGCTTGTTCAGATCCTTGATCGTGGTGTTGGCGCTCTTGGTCGCCGCGGCAATCGAGCCGTCGGTGCCGACAATCGCTTTGAGCGACGTGTCGTAGGCCGCGCCGACCTTGGCCACCAGATTGGCGACGGTGGTGAAGTCGGCGGTGATCGCCTTGTTGAGCTTGGTGCTGTCGACCGACAGCGAGCCGTCCTTGGCGACCGAGACACCGATATCCGACAAGAGTTGGTAGGGCGACGATCCGCCGGTCGGGTTGCTGAACAACTGGCTGCGCATCGTCGTCTGAGCGGTGCGCAAGGTCGAATCGCCGAGCAGCGCACCGGCCTTCTTGGTCGTTGCGTTGTAGGCGCCGAGCCCGCCCATGGTGCTGTTGGCCGAGTTGTAGGCAGTGACGAAAGCGTTGAGCGCGCTGGTCAGGCTGGTCGTCGAATCCTTGGTCACAGTGACCGTCGTTGAGCCGGCCTTGAGCAGGTTGACCGACAAGCCGCTGATGCTGGTCAGTGTGTTGCTGGCGCTGGTGACAGCGACGCCGTCGATCGAAAGCGAAGCATCGGCTGCAGCGGTTTTTTGCGTCCAGCTGTTGGCCGCCGTCGACGAGTAGCCGAAAGCGGTCTGCCACGCGGTACCGCCGTCGGTATCGCTGCCAGTGACGGTGATCTTGTTGGCAGCGCCGGTGTCGTTTGCCGTGAACGTCAGGTAGCTGGTGGTGCCGCTAGTGACGATCGACGCTGTTACGCCAGCGCCGGAGCTGTTGATCGCAGTGGCGACGTCGGAGAGCGTTGAGTTTTCGCCTATCGCGACATTGACGGCGGTGCCGCTGCCGACCTGAATGCTCAGCGAACCGGCGGCGGTTGGGGCGGTGGCACCGGTCTTGGTAATCTGTTGTGCGGTGGCAAGCACGATGTCGGTCAGGCTGTAGGTGCCGGCGGCGGCGCCGGTCGTCGTGCTGGCGGTGGCCACCGTCGTGTCGGCGACGCTAGTGCTGAAGGTCGAATACTTTTGGCTGGCCGTCTGCCCGATGTTGACTTTCATCGCCTGAGCCGCGGTTTGTAGCGAGGCCAGCGCGCTGTTAAGCGTGCCCAGCGACGAAATGCGCGTGTTGGTTGAGGTGACCTTGGTCGCCAGCGCCGTGAGCGGCGCCTGTTCGGCGGTCATCAGCTTGGTCAGCAGCTCTTCCAGGGCAAGCCCGGAACCGGAGCCGAGAGAGGATACAGAGGCCATTACAATCTCCTTGAGAACGTCCCGCCAGTGTACGCCGGGTCTACGCTTTTTGCTTGATCAGCAGCCCCTGAATCTTGTCGAGTGCCTGGGCGATGGCTAGCATCTCCACCGACGGAATCTGGCGGATCACTTCTTTGGTCGCGCTATCCATAACCTTGACGACCACTCGTTCCGAATCCTTGTCGAGGGAAAATTCGAGCGCGTTGTTGATCGGTTTGATGAAGTCGTTGGCCGCCTTGACGGCACTTTGCAACTGGGCTTCGCTGGCCGGCGCTGCTTCGTCCGGCTTTGTTGCGATCGCGCTTGCCGATGCGCTGCGTGCTGATGAGGGGCGCGTCTCGACGGGAGTGGCGGGCGTCGCGTTGACGATTGCACTGGGGATCGAATCGATAGCCATGGTCAACTCCTGTTAGATGGGCAAGCGGCGCCACTGCGTTGCCGCAATCGCGCCCTTGTATCATACCCTACGAACTTCGCCTGGCGGCGCCGGGGCGCCGCCAGGGAGTCAAGCGATTACTACTTGAGCAGCGAAAGAACGTTCTGCGGTGCCGAGTTGGCCTGGGCCAGCATCGCCGTACCGGCTTGTTGCAGAATGTTGGCCTTGGACATGTTGGCCGTTTCTTCGGCAAAGTCGGCGTCGCGGATCCGGCTGCGGGAAGCCGACAGATTTTCCGACGTCGATTGCAGGTTGGATACGACCGAGGTGAAGCGGTTCTGGATCGCGCCCAGGTTGGCCTTCGAGCTATTGACGCTGGCCAGCGCCGCGTCGATTGACGTGATCGCGGTGTTGGCGCCGCTCTGCGTGGTGACATCAATGGCGTTGATCGCCGTGCCGGTGACCCCAATCGCTTGGGCTCCCGGGTCGAACGCGCCGGTGAAGGTCATGTTGCCGGTGGTTCCTTTTGTCGTCTGGTAGGTCATGTTGACCGTGGAGCCCGTCGTGGCGGCAGCGATCAGGCCAAAAGTGGCGTTGCTTACGCCTCCGGCGGTGCCGGCGGTGACTGTGCCCACCGTGATATTGCGTCCGTCCAGTGCCGCGAGTTTGACCCCGGTGCCGTCGTCGGTTGCCGACACCCCGGTGACCGAGGATTGGGCATTGATCGCGGCGACCGCGTTGGCGCGGTTGGTCGCTGCACTCAGGGTGGCGCCGATAGTCAGGGTCGTACCGTTGATCGACAGAGTGGTCGTACCGGCCGTAGTAGCTGCGGTTGCCGTAGTAGAGGCGACTGCTGTCGCGTTGGCGGTCGCGGTCAAGCCGCCGATTCCGGAAGCGTTCATGGCGCTGGCCAGCGCCTTGGCGTCGTTGGCGATCGATCCCAGGCTGGTGGTCACGCCGCCGAGCGTGATGCTTTGCGCGGCGGCAGTGTCGCTGGCCGTGCCGATCGCTTGACCGTTCAGCTGGAAACCGGTGAATGCGCCCAGTGCGCTGGTGCGTGCGCTGTCGATCTGGCTGACCGTGATGGTCTGGCCGACGTTGGCGCCGACCTGGAATTGCTGCGCAGTGAAGCTGCCGTCGAGGAGCTTGGTGCCGTTGAAGTCGGTCTGCGTCGCGACGCGGTCGATTTCGGCGGAGAGCTGGGTTACTTCCTGCTGGATGGCGACGCGGTCGGTCGCGCTATTGCTGGCGTTGGCCGATTGCACGGCCAGTTCGCGCATGCGCTGCAGGTTGTCGCTGATCGAAGAGAGCGTGCCTTCAGCCGTCTGCGCCAGCGAGATGCCGTCGTTGGCGTTGCGCACCGCGACGTTCATGCCGGTGATCTGTGCGGTCATCCGTTGCGAGATCGCCAGACCGGCGGCGTCGTCCTTGGCGCTGTTGATGCGCAGACCGGACGAGAGGCGTTCGAGCGAGGTGTTGAGCGAAGCTTGCGACTTGTTGAGTTGACGTTGCGAATTGAGCGACGCCACGTTGGTCATGATTACTTGGGTCATTTTTGGCTCCTTGGATGAATTGACTTTGGGTTCCCGATTTACTGGCCTCGCGGCGCTCTGTCGGCCCATCCTGTGTGGCGATCAAATCGCTTACAAGTTTCTTTACGACATGCTCAGGAGAAACTTTAGGATTAATTTGAGCGTGCCGCGTGAGTCATTAACGGTGCGTGGTGCGCCGACTTTAGGCCGCGTTGATCGGGAAGCAAAGTCTCTGCGAAGCTCATCCCGGTGGTGATAGCGAGTTGCCCGGGTTGCTAAAAAATCATGGACAATAGACTATCCATGTCTCCATACGACAATTCGCCATGTCCGACACTAGTCCTTCGCCAATTTCCTTATCTTTTGCGCTCGATGACTTGTGTGAGAAGGCAGCTGCGCTTCTCGACAAAGGGCAGGCCGAGGCCACCGAGCAGATCTATCGGGCGATTCTGGCGGTCGAACCCAAGCACCCGGCAGCCAACCATGGTCTCGGCATGCTATGCATGCGGTTGCAGCAGCATGAAGACGGTCTGTCTTTCTTGCTGGCGGCTCTCGAAGCAAAGCCAGAGACGGCCGAATACTGGCTCGCATACATTGAAGCACTGTTGTTAGACAGTCAGATCAACGCGGCTCAGCAGGCTTTGGCACTGGGGCACCGGCATGGCCTGGAAGGAATGGCTTTCGAGAATCTGGCGTCGCGCCTGACAGGAAAAAAGCCGGTCAAAGCGCCTGCTGAATCCGCGACCTCAGCAGCTGCAAAAAAAAACGTCTCAAAAAAGGCCAAGCGCAAGGGGAATTCGCCCAGCGCCAGGGATGAAGCGATCCTGGTGGATCTCTTCAACCAGGGGTGTTACAGCGAGGGGGCCGAGCTTTCGCTGGCGATGACCAAGCGTTTTCCTAAGTATGGATTTGCCTGGAAAATTCTGGGAGCCAATCTTCAGAAGTTGGGCCAAGATGCTTTGCCCGCGCTTCGCAAAGGGGCGGAATTTTTGCCCGGCGATGCGCAGGCGCACTGCAACCTCGGCATTGTCCTGCTCGAACTCGGTCAGTCTGAAACCGCTATGGTCAGCTTCGAACGAGCGCTCAAGATCGATCCAGGCTACGTCGATGCACATTACAACCAGGGCCTCATCCGGCAAGGGCTGTGGCAACTCGACGGCGCAGTGGCGAGTTATCGTCGCGCATTGGCGATCAGACCGAATTTTGCCGAGGCATATATCAATCTTGGCGCTGCATTGAGAGACCTTGGCCGGTCTGGCGAAGCCGGGGACTGCTTCCGCCGTGCGCTGGCGATCAAACCCGACAGTAGCGAGGCGCTCAGCAATTTGGGCATTTTTCTGGAGGAGAGCGGGCAATTGGATAGCGCGGTGGAGTGCTTTCGACAGGCGTTGAGGATTGACCCTGAGCATGCCGCCGCGCACAGTAACCTGCTTTGTTGTCTGAACCTGAGCGAAGCAGTCGATGCCCCGTCGTTATTGGCAGAACACCGCCGTTTCGCCGAACAATTTGAAGCGCCATGGCGTGACAATTGGAAGCAACACAGCAATGTACGCGACCCGGGGCGATGTTTGCAGATCGGTTTTGTCTCCGGAGACCTGCGCAATCATCCGATAGCGAGTTTTATCGAACCCGTGTTGGCGCATCTGGCGGGTTCTCCGCAACTGTCGATGCACGCCTATTCGAATCATGCTTGCGTCGATGAGGTTACTTTACGTCTCAGCAAGCACTTCGTTTACTGGCATCCGATTTTCGGCGTATCGGACGAAGCGCTGGCGCAAAAAATCCATGCGGACGGAATCGATATCCTGTTCGACCTTTCTGGCCATACTGGATTTAATCGTCTGCCGTGCTTTGCCCGCAAGCCGGCGCCGGTTCAGGTGAGTTGGATGGGGTTTCCTTGCACCACAGGTTTGGCTGCCATTGATTACTATTTGGCGGACCATTTTTTCCTGCCGCCGGGACAATTCGATGCCCAATTCACGGAAAAAATCGTTCGCCTGCCGGCCAGCGCGCCTTTTTTGCCGAGTAAGGACGCCCCGTTAGTCAATGCTCTGCCGGCACTGAGCAATGGCTTCGTGACTTTTGGCAGCTTTAATCGGATCAACAAACTCAGCCATGCTGTCGTTTCGCTGTGGGCGCAACTTTTGCGATCACTTCCCGATTCTCGCATGCTCGTCGGGGGGATGCCAGAAAATGACGGCTACGACGCTCTGATTGAATGGTTCGCGCAGGAAGGTATTAACCGGGAGCGTCTGGATTTCCACGTCAGAAGCAATATGGCAGCCTATTTGGAAATGCACCACCAAGTGGATGTTTGTCTGGATACCTTCCCTTTCAACGGTGGCACCACGACTTTAAACGCGCTATGGATGGGGGTGCCGACGCTTAACTTGACTGGCGCTACAGCCGCGGGGCGGTCAGGAGCCACCATTCTGGGGAATGTGGGTTTGGAGGCGTTTGTTACAAGCACTAAGGCTGATTTTGTGCAAAAGGGCCGGTATTGGGCGGAACACCTTGCCGAATTGGCCGGCATCCGTTCCGGGTTACGGATACGCTTTGAGCAGTCAGCGGCTGGGCAGCCGAAGCTTATCGCCATGGCGCTTGAGCACGCCTTGCGAGCCATGTGGCAGCGCTGGTGCACCGATTTGCCAGCAGACTCGTTTGACGTGTCGTGGACCGATGTCGCTGAACGAGCAAGGGAGTCAAGCAAATGAGCGATCCATTTGACAGGCCGCCAATTTACGTGACGCAGCCTTTGCTGCCGCCTCTGGAAGATTTCATTCCCTATTTGGAGAAAATCTGGGAAAGCAAGCGGCTGACTAACGGTGGGCAGTTTCATCAACAACTCGAACAGGCGTTGTGCGATTACCTTGGTGTCAAGCACATCGCGCTATTTACCAATGGAACCCTGGCCTTGGTCACGGCGCTGCAAGCCTTGCGCATCAAAGGCGAGGTGATCACTACTCCTTATTCATTTGTCGCGACCGCCCATTCGTTGATGTGGAACGGCATCAAGCCGGTGTTCGTGGATATCGATCCGGAAACGCTCAACCTTGACGCGACGAAGATCGAAGCGGCCATTACCCCGAAGACTTCTGCCATTCTGCCAGTTCATTGCTATGGCCATCCCTGCAATGTCGATGCCATCGAGAAGATCGCCAACAACTACAACCTCAAAGTCATCTACGACGCTGCCCACGCCTTTGGTGTGCAGGATGCGCAGGGCAGCATACTCAGGCACGGTGATCTGTCGGTGCTGAGTTTTCACGCGACCAAGGTGTTTAGTACCTTTGAAGGCGGTGCGATCGTTTGTCCTGATGCCAAGACGAAACAACACGTCGATCATCTGAAAAATTTCGGTTTTGTTGACGACGTGACCGTGGTTGCTGCCGGTATCAACGGAAAAATGAGCGAAATCAATGCGGCTTTCGGTCTGTTGCAACTCAAAGGCGCCGACGATGCGCTACAAAAGCGCAAAGCTATTGACGCACGCTACCGCGAGGGGATCGCAAGAGTCGAAGGTGTTCGCTGTCTGACCGACGCGGGGGAGAGGGTGGCTAACTATGCCTACTTCCCAATCTTGGTGCAGGCGGAGTACTTTCGCAGTCGTGATGCTCTATTTCGGAAGATGCAGGAAAGCGGTGTTTACGCTAGGCGATATTTTTATCCGTTGATCAGCGATTTTTCGATGTATCGGGGGATGAACTCGGCAGCGCACGAGAATTTGCCGGTGGCGAGAAAGGTCGCGAGCGAAGTGATCTGCCTGCCGATGTACCCGGCGCTGACTGGAGAACAGATTGATTTCGTCATCGGCCTGATAGCGAGCTCGTCTGACGCATGAAGAAGGTCGCCATCATGCAGCCGTATTTCTTTCCGTATATCGGATATTTCCAGTTGATCAATGGCGTGGATCAATTCGTGGTCTACGACAATATTCAATACACGAAAAAGGGCTGGGTTACCAGAAACCGGTTTCTGCAGAACGGAAAGGATGCGCTTTTCTCGCTGCCGATAAAGGCGAGTTCCAATTTTCTGGACATCAGGGACAAGAGAATTTCCTCCGACTTCAGCCATGACAAGTTTCTCAACCGGATGCGCGAGGCCTATCGATGTGCACCAATATTTGAGCTGGTGTTCCCGCTGCTGGAAAGGATCGTTCGGCAGGATGAAAGCAACCTTTTCAATTACCTCTTCAATTCAGTAAAGGAGGTGTGTCGATATCTGGCGGTCGATACCGAGATTGTCGTGTCGTCAGATCTCCCGGTCGATCATTGTCTGCCTGGCAAGGATAGAGTGCTCGCTATTTGCCAGCATCTGGGCGCCGATGTCTATGTGAATCCGATCGGCGGTCAGTCGCTCTACATGAAGGCCGAGTTCGCTGCGCGCGGCGTTGGACTAAAGTTCCTGCAATCGACAAACAGACCGTACCGCCAGTTCAACGATGAGTTCGTTCCCTGGTTGTCGATCATCGACGTGATGATGTTCAACCCCTTGCCCGAGATGAGGTCTCGTCTCGCATCGGATTACGAGCTTATATAGGGGGTTTAGAAAAAATATGAAGTGGAGAAAACTCGGAAAAATCTTCGATCCGATTCGATTCGTGCTGCCCAATGACTGCGTCGAGTTCGCACAATCGCCGCAGGCGCTTGTCTTCGACGATTTCGTGAGAGTCTATTTCTCCACTCGTTCGCTGGACAAGAGCAACGGAAAGTACTTAAGCCATATCGCCTTTGTCGATCTTAAGAAGAATCTGCGCGACATCATCGCCGTGTCGTCGCACACCGTCATCGATCTCGGCAAGCGCGGGTGTTTCGACGAGCATGGCATTTTTCCGATGAATGTCCTTCGCCATGGCGAGCTGATCTTCGGATACACGTCCGGCGTGAACCGGAGAATGTCGGTGCCGGTCGACGGTGCGATAGGGCTCGCCGTCAGTTACGACCAAGGTCTCACCTTCCAGCGGCTTGGCGATGGTCCGGTGCTGTCGGCATCGCTGCGCGAACCCTGTCTGGTCGCTGATCCCTTCGTTAGGATATTCGGAAACACCTTCCACATGTGGCACATTTTCGGCGTTGGCTGGAAGCAGGCCCTGCCCGAGGCCGTACCGGATCGGGTCTACAAGATCGGACATGCGACGTCGTGCGACGGGGTCAATTGGGTCAAGGAAGACGGGCGGCAGGTCGTGGCGAGCCGATTGGATGCGGACGAGTGTCAGGCTCTTCCTACGGTCATCGAGATTTTCGGCAGCTACCACATGTTCTTTTGTTATCGGCAGACCCACGACTTTCGCACCAATCGGAACCGGAGCTATCGAATCGGCCACGCCAGTTCTTCGGATCTCGACAGATGGACGCGCGATGATGGGCAGATGAGTATCGAGCCGAGCGATGAGGGCTGGGATTCGGGAATGCTGTGTTACCCGCACGTCTTCGCGTGCGATGGCCTCGTCTATCTACTGTACAACGGCAACGAGTTCGGTCGCCACGGCTTCGGCTTGGCCGTGCTCGAGGCCTGACTAGAAAACGCCGTAGAGAATCACCATCATCGACATGAAGTTGCGTTGCCTGAGGTAGAGCTTCATGTCGGGAGCCAGGTCCTTCAGAAGGATGGGCAGCCGGAAGTAATCCTCCTTTGTGTGCAGCCTGACAACGATTCGCGGTCGTTGCTTGCGGATGGTGTTTTGCGCACCGCTCAGGGCGCGATACTCGGCGCCGTTAATGTCAAGCTTGATCAGTGTCACCTGGCATCCCAACTGGTCGAGCATCGAATCGATCGTGTCAACGTCGATGTGTAATAGGCCGTCGTCGCAGATGCGGTTGTCGATGTGCATTTCCTGCGCCGCGAAGCGCAGCGTCGTCCTCTCGTCCCAAGCGCCAAGCTTCAGCGGCAGCACCTTGGTCAGGCCGAGCGTCTCGATCGTTGTCTGCAATCGGCCGAAATTTTCCTCGCCTGGTTCGAGCGATATAATCTTTGCGTACCCGCCCTTGGTGATCGCTTGGAACTCGCGGACAGTGTCACCATTGAAGCCGCCGACGTCGAGCAAGATCTCGTTCTTGCGCAATGGAAATTCGGTTGCCGGGAAATAGAGATTGTCTAGGCGCACGTGAGGTTTGATGTATGCAAGATCCTCGCTGACTTTGGTATTGATCGAGGCGAAGTATGTCTGGCGCGAGAGATCATCGGCAAACAGTGCGGCTGCGCGGTCGAACTGCGCGCGGTTCCGCGTCACGAAGTCCATGTCCATGAAGGCGTTCGGCATGTTGAGGTAATCCGGGACATCGATGACGTGAATTTCAGCAACGCCCAGCGAGCTCAGCTTGCCGACGACTGCCGGATAATTGGTGATGCCGACTACGACATGGCAGTTTGTCAGCCGGCTCGCGATTTCCTCGATCGTTGAGACCTTAAGGTCCATGAAGGTTTCGTCGGTCTTGTACGCAGCGTCAACCATCACGCCGGCCACGGCGATGCCGTTCACCGCCAGAAATCGCCTCAGTACGTAGGCGTAGACGCCCGCGCCGTAAATGATCACCGGCTTGGTCGATTTGCCGAGACGGGCGAGAAGAACGCGCTGCGCGCTGGTCCGGTCGACGTGTTCGATGATCTGCATTGGTGATGGCCCCGCGTCGATGGTGGGTGGCGAAGCACTTTCGGCAATCGAGCGTCGCGAGCTCATGTCGATGCCGAGTAATCAGTCAGTTCGGCGACGCCGAAACCGCGTTGGCCGAAGTCGTTGCCGCAGTAAAACATCAGAATCCGTCCATTGAGTTCGATGACCTGGGGGTAGCACATCATCTGCGAGTCCCATCCGCTCGGCGAGAGCTCCATGCCGACTTGAGCGTCGTCGCGAACCCAGAACTCCAGGTCGTCCGAAGACGCGTAGCCCAAACGATAGCGACCGCCGGCTTGGGTGGAGGGCTCGCGCCAGGCAAAGATGGCGTGCCATTTCCCACCCAAAAAAAAGGGGGCGAGTATGTCCTGACATTCGTTTTCCGAGCGCCTCGGGACGACGGGTGTTCCATCATGCTGCCAGCGAATCCCATCGTCAGACTTGGCGCAGGCGATCTGGTAGATGGGTTCGGGCTTCTCGCCATCGAATAACCACTTTCTTCCACTCAGATACCACATGCGCCATTGCTTGCCGATTACCCGCACGACCGGTCCGGTCACAAAGTAGGGTTCGCTCAGACTCAGACCGAGGATCGGTCCCTCGCCGAGTTTGTCGAACGTCTGGCCGCCGTCGCGGCTGATCGCCAGGCCGATGGCCTGAGTGTAGGGGACCGTCTGCATCCTCGTCCATCCCGTGTAATAGACGAAGATCTCGTCGCCGTGCCGAATGACGCTGCTCGGCATGATGCCGAATTCGTCGAAGGAACCGGGGTTTCCCAGCGGGATCAACGGAGAGTTCGCGACCTTCACGATGCGCGAGATGTCTTCGCGCGCCAGGTCAACATATCCGGGGTAGGAAACGTATTGCCGATCGCTGCCTCGTTGCGGTCGCCCGGCGACATAGATGCGCAGCACCTCATCATTGAGCACGAAGGGCGTGGGACACTGGGCGTATTCTTGCATCCACGGGCTTTGCCGGCGAGCCGTTGGGTCGAAAATATGGCCCAGCTTTTTCCAGGAAAACATGTGCGCGGACTATTTTCGGGAAGCGCGAAGCGCGGGCATCCGGGTCATCGTGAGAAAGTCATTGCTTTCCAGGCGGAACTTGTCGGTGCTTCTGGCGATAAAGACGCTGCGCGGCGGCGCACTTTTGACGACCAATGCGGTAGCGCCGAGAAAGCAATCCTCGCCGATCGTCAACTCTCCGCCAATCGTTGCGTTGAGCCCGACAAATGAACGTTGCCCCAGCGTGACCACCCCGCCGAGCGTCGCTCCTGCCGCGATCCAGCAATGATCATGAACAACCGAGTGATGACCAATCAGCGCGTTGTTCCACAAGGACACGTTGTTGCCGATCTGCACTCCGGGCTGGATTCCTACGCCATCGAGTATCAGGCAGTTTTCGCCGACATTGAGCCAGGATCCGCAGTCGGCGCGAGGGCTGACGTAGCTGATCAGAGAATAGCCTTTGGCCTTGGCCTCCTCGCATTTCAGGGCTCTCACGGCATTGAGGTCGTGATATCCAATGGCGACGAAAAAGAATATCGACTCCGGCGGAAAGCGACGCTCGATATCCTCAAAGGGAACGACCGGGATCCCGTAATGACTGTCAATCGACCGGCTGTCGCTGCTCGTCAGCCATTCTGCGTCGCAGGTGAAGGCCACGACTTCGTACTCTCCGTCGCGGACAAAATGGTGGTAGGCCACCTCGGCGATCTTGCCGAGTCCAAAAATGATCAGCGGTTTCATTGCTCGTATCCTCGGGCGCATGCGCCACGTTGTTGGCGGGCGCTGAAGGTTCTATGGTAATCTTGGCGTGGTTTCAAGTGTCTCTTTTGCTCGGGATTATTTCTTCGCATGTGGCCTTTTTGTCGGCACATTGCATTGGGGATGCCGTCCTGGATCAGTGATGCAGGCTGTTACACCACAAGGAGGAAGTGTGCGTTCCGGAGAAGAAGTCTTTTATGTGGATCCCGTCACCCTCGAACCATTGACGCTGTCAGAGGCAGTTCGCGACGGTGACCAAGTGACCTCCGGAATGTTGCTCAGTTCCTCGGGCCATCGCTTCGAAATAAGCAAGGGCGTGCCCAATCTGGTTTATCCCTTCGAATTACCGGTCGTTGATCGCGAGGCGCTCCAACAATACGAAGAACGTGCCGACGCTTATGACCGCTATCTGCCGCTGACCTTCAGTACCTACGGCGAAGACGAACAGTCGGTGCGCAATGCGATGATCGACAAGCTCGATCTGCGTTCGGGATGCGTCGTGCTTGAGACCGGGGCGGGAACCGGCCGCGATTCGGAAATCATCGCCCAGCGCCTCGGGAGCAACGGCAGCTTCTATATTCAGGATCTTTCGCCATCATTTCTGGCCAAGAACGTCGAGCGTCTGCGCGGCGTCAGTACCCACGTCGAGGCCGCCCTGGCCAACGGCTACTACTTGCCATTCGCCGACAACAGTTTTGATGCCTGTTTCCACTTCGGCGGCATCAATGCTTTCGGCGACATCAAACGCGCCTTTTCCGAAATGGCACGCGTCACCAAACCTGGCGGCAAGGTGGTGGTTGGCGACGAGAGCATGCCGCCCTGGTTGCGCGAGAGCGAATTCGGCAGAATCCTGATGAACTCAAATCCCGAGTTCAGCTACCCACTGCCATTGGACAAGTTGCCTGTCGAGGCGCGCAAGACAAGACTTGAGTGGATTATCGGCGGCGTTTTTTACGTCATCGATTTCGTCGTCGGCGACGGTGAGCCCAAGGCTGATTTCGACTTTCCAATCCCCGGCGTTCGCGGTGGCACCCATCGAACGCGTTACTACGGCCAGCTTGAAGGGATTACGCCGGAAGCCAAGCGGCTGGCCCAGCAAGCGCGCACAAGGACTGGCAAGAGCATGCATCAGTGGCTGGACGATGTCGTGCGCCAGGCGGCGATGCGCGACATCGATTTCGACGATTGACGCTTGTGCCGACCGATCCGAGATCAGGACGATACCCGCCGCGACTGTTCCGCAATGTGCCGCTGTCTTCGCGGCGGCATACGAGTCGATGCCATTCATGATGGCCAAAGGTGCTGATTGCGCCACTCTGGTGTTTCCGGCAGTCAATCAGGCTGCGATGGATTACCTGCGTGCGGCTCAATCCCGAGGTGAGTCGGTGGTCTGCGCGGCGTCGGTCGCCTGCGATGAAATAACCGCCGAGTGGGGCGGGCTGCATCGCCTTCCGTCGATATACGATGACGATTTTCCCGAGCGCTTCCTGTCCTTGCTTGGCGTGCAATCGGTAGGCCGCTTGTTTTGCCCGGTCGCCAGTGTGCACGCGTTTATGTATCGATTTCTCGCGTCGCATGGACTGGATGTCGAACTGGTCGGGCTGTCTCCGATCCGGCAGCAGGTCGATCAGCACCGTCAACTTATCGAACGGTCGCGGCGATTGTCGACCTTGGTGGAGCTCTGTGCGGAAGACGCTCCGTGTCTGTCTCTGCTGGAAGTCGCCGGGGTGCTTCGTCAGTCTTCGCTGATTTACGGCGAGTCGAACGACGAAAAGCTGGCCGCAACAATGGGAGTATTTGCTTGCGCGCCCGCCGGAGACGTCGTCGAAATCGGTTCTCTGATGGGGCGCTCTGCCTTCGTCCTGCTCCATCTTGCCAGGCGTTACCGGACTGGACCGCTTCTGACGATCGATCCGTGGCAGCGCGACGCGGCTATCCAGCGCAGGTCGCCCTACGAGTTTCAGTCGCTGGTCGACGAATGGGACTTTGACGTGCTGAGCGAAGGTTTTGCGGTAAATATGGTGCCGTTCGGATGCGATGATCATGCGCATTTGCGCATGGCCTCGGAAGACGCCTTCAAGGTATACGCCAAGGGCGACACGATCCTATCGCGAATGGACCGGCGTGTCGCGTTCTCGGGGAAAATTGCGGTAATCCACATCGACGGCAATCACGACTATGACTGCGTCAAGAAGGATTGCGAACTGTGGCTTGACAGAATGCAGCCTGGGGCCTGGCTGATTCTCGACGACTATCTCTGGGCGCATGGCGACGGCCCCTATCGCATGGGCAATGAACTGTTGCGCGATCAATCCGGTCGCGTCGCCAACGCTTTCGTCTGCGGCAAGGCACTCTTTGTCAAATTACTCTGCTAGCGTCTGCTCCAAACTATCACGGTACGACATCATCACGCGCACGTATTCCTAGATTCATCGTCCCAATTTATAAAAACTGCCATGTCTCTCGAAAATATCCTTTCCGAAGTATTCGTATTCCCGACATCGTCGATAGTGGACTCGCTGACACTCAAAGACATCCCTTCCTGGGACTCGTTGACGCACATGATGCTGATTGTCCGGCTTGAGGAGGTTTATCGGATTCAATTTACCGGCGACGAAATTGCGGATATTCAGTCGGTGGGGGATGTCAAAACGACGTTGCGGGCGCACGGCGTTCAAGTATGAAGATTGCCGGCTCGCGCGTACTTTTGACCGGAGGCGGGTCCGGTATCGGACGCTTGCTGGTCGAGCGTCTGGTCGCCGAGTTTGCTGAAGTCGCTGTGCTGGAACTCGATCCGGCGCGTTGTGCTGAGCTTTGCGAAATATCCGGTGGCCTAGTCAAAGCGTGGGTCTGCGATGTGACCAACCCGCCAGCCGTCGATGCCACGCTGCAAGACGTCGTCGACGGTGGCTTTGAACCCGATGTGCTGATCAACAACGCCGGAATCATTCACAGCGAGCCGCTGGTCAACATGCTTTCCCGCGCAGAGCGGGTGCATTCGCGGGAGTCGTGGCGACGCGTGATGTCCGCGGACCTCGATTCGGTTTTCTATGTCACCAGTCGTGTCGTCGATCATATGCTCGCTAGGCGCAGGAAGGGCGTGGTGATTTCGATCAGCTCGATTTCTGCCAACGGCAATGCTGGGCAATCCGCTTACTCTGCCGCCAAGGCAGGGGTGAATGCGCTGACTCGCACGTGGGCAAAAGAACTGGGCGGGATGGGGTTGCGCTTTGCGGCGATTGCCCCCGGATTTCTGGATACCCCGTCAACGCGGGCCGCGCTCAGTGAAGCGACCATTGCCCGGCTGCAACAGAGTATTCCGTTGAGGCGCCTAGGCGATCTGGAAAGCATCTATCTGGCAGTGCGCCACGTCATTGAGAATGATTACCTGACCGGGACGGTGCTGGAGGTTGATGGTGGCTTGGTGATCTAGCCAGGGAGCAACGGCATGGCCTTCGTTTCGAATCTTGGTATCGCTTTTCAGGAAGTCGCGCGCGAGCATGAGCAGCGAATTGCGCTAATCTACCCAGCCTGCGGCGAACAAACGAGCTACGGCGAGTTGAATCTTCTGGCTGATCGTATTGCAGGTGTCTTGTCGGCGAGAGGGCTTCGTCATGGTCACGTGGCTGCCATGTTTCATGACAAATCGCCTGCTGCCTATGCCGCGATATTGGCCTGTCTGCGACTCGGCATCGTTTATACCAACCTCGATCCGGACAGCCCTTGGGCGCGGCTACGCAGGATACTTGGTACGTGCCAGCCCAGTGTGATCATCAATGCCTATCGGCAGATGCCGCACGGGATCGACTTAGCGACCGAGGAGTTTTCAAGTGTTCTGCATTTGCGCGACATTGACGGCTCGACTCGAACTGAGCCTCTCCCTGAGGTCACTTCGGTCGGGGGCGGATCGCCAGCTTATATCATGTTTACGTCCGGCTCCACCGGGATGCCCAAGGGCGCGGTGATGTCCCATGCCAACCTGTTGTGGTTCGTTTCCTGGGCGCGCGATCGGTTTTCGATTACTCCTGACGATGTACTGACGAACGTCAATCCGGTTTATTTCGACAACTCCGTTTTTGATTTTTATTCGGCCATTTTCTCCGGCGCTGCTTTGGTTCCCCTAGCTTCCGATCAAGTGCGCGATCCTCGCGTTCTGGTCCGGCTGGTCAATGGCGCTGGGTGCACCATCTGGTTTTCGGTGCCGTCACTGCTGGTCTATTTGCTGACGACACATGCCCTTGCCGCGTCCGATTTTCCTGATGTCAGGAAGATTATTTTCGGCGGCGAGGGGTTTCCAAAAGCCAAATTGAAAAAGCTCTATGACATCTTCGGAGGTCGTGCGGACCTGGAAAATGTGTACGGGCCTACTGAATGTACATGCATTTGTTCGGCTCACACAATCAGCGCTGCCGACTTCGACGATATGCAAAGTCTCGCACCGCTCGGTTTTCTGGCACGGAATTTTAATTACGAAATCCTTTCGCAGGACGAAAACGACCCGGATTTTGGCGAGCTTTTTCTGCGCGGCCCCCAAGTCGGGTTCGGTTACTACAACGATTCGAAGCGTACGGCGCAATCGTTTATTCAGAACCCGCGGCATTCGGCCTACTTGGATATCGGCTATCGAACCGGCGATCTGGTGCGTCGGGATCGGTGTGGTTGGTTGCATTTCAAGGGACGGGCAGACTTCCAAATCAAACACATGGGGTATCGCATCGAACTAGAGGAGATCGAAGCCGCACTCAATGCCCTGCCCGGAGTTAAAGAGTGCGCAGTCATTTACCAGAGACTTGGCGAAGGTTTAGGGCAAATACGAGCTTTCGTCGCCACGAGTGCGCCATCGTCGGCAGATGAACTGCTTCACGACGTGTCGGGTATCCTGCCTCCCTACATGATTCCACGCAGCGTGACCATCATGGATAATTTGCCGAAGAACGCAAACGGCAAGATTGACCGCGCCGCATTGGACGATGTTTTCGCTGAATCGATCAAATTCCCTTGCGGCTCAAGGTGATGCTCGTAGGAGGCCTGCCTTGGCGGGGCTCCGGGCGCCTCACGTACGCATAACAAGAATTGGAATATTCTGATGACCTCGACTCCACCGGATTCGGCGAGCGACATGCCTTTTGTTGGCTTGGCGCCGTTTCTGCGCCTGAGCATCGCCGGCGACGATCTCTTGCCTTACGGCCAGCAACTGCTGGCGCTGGCGCAGCAGCGCCCGGACGATGCCAACCTCTGGATGAATCTGTCGCAGGCCATGCTCTGCCTCGGTCAGTGCAAAATGGGGTTGGCCGTTCAGGGGCAGGCGCTCGCCGCGCAGCGCATCTACGAACTTCCCGCTGCGCAGCAGCCGGCGCGCCTGCGTTTGCTGATGCTGATGGTCGCCGGCGACCTGTCGGCCAATACGCCGCTCGACTGTCTGCTCGAAGACAGCGACATCGATCTGATTTTCTACTACGTCTCGCCGGGCGATCCGCTGGCGCTGCCGATTCCCGAGCACGACGCGCTGCTGGTGGCGATCAGCGAAGACGACGACAACCGCGAACTGCTGACGGCGCTCGAATCGCTGCTGAACGATTGGCCAAAGCCGGTGATCAATGCGCCGCAGCATATCCCGTCGGTCGGCCGCGAGGCGGCCAGCGCGCTGCTCGGTGACGCGCCGGGCGTGCTCATCCCGCCGACGCTGCGCGCCTCGCGCGCGCAACTGCAGGCGATCGCGGCAGGCGCAGCAGGTCTCGCCGATCTGCTTGCCGGCTGCGATTTTCCGGTGATCCTGCGCCCGGTCGGTTCGCATGGTGGCCACGGCCTGGACCGCATTACCGACAGTGCGTCGCTTGCCGATTATCTGGCGCGCGTCGATGCGCTCGATTTTTTCGTCTCGCGTTTCATCGATTACCGCAGCGCTGACGGCTTCTACCGCAAGATGCGCGTGGCTTTGATCGACGGCGTTCCCTTTGCCTGCCACATGGGCGTCTCAACGCACTGGATGATTCATTATCTTAACGCCGGGATGTACGAGGAAGCGTGGAAGCGCGAGGACGAGGCATTGTTCATGGCCGGCTTCGACGACTTCGCGCAGCGCCACGCGCAGGCGCTTGAGGCGATTTATCAGCGCAGCGGACTCGATTATGTGTGCATCGATTGTGCGCAGACGGCGGACGGCCAACTGCTGGTTTTTGAAATCGACCACGCGATGGTGGTGCACGCGATGGATACCGAAGCGATGTTCCCCTACAAGCAGCACCACATGCAGAAGGTCCGTGACGCCTTCCGCGAGTATCTTTTCCGCCTGACTGCGACCCGATGATCAATCAGAAAAACCGCCTCAATTTTTCCGGCGGCCCCGGCGTCTTGCCCGAGAGCGTGCTGCAGCAAGCGCAGCAGGCGATCATCGAGGTTCCCGAAACAGGTCTTTCGGTGCTCGGCATCAGCCACCGTTCGGACTGGTTCGCGGCCGTCGTCAGTGAGCTGGAAGCCAATATCCGTGCGCTGCTCGGCCTGCCCGACAGTTATCACGTGCTGCTCTTGCAGGGCGGCGCGACGCAGCAGTTCTCGATGTTGCCGATGGCGTTGCTGCGCGCTAGCGCGCATCCGGCGGACTACCTGCATACCGGCTACTGGAGCGGCAAGTCGATTCCCTCGGCCCAGCGCGAAGGGCCGGTGCGCGTGGCGTGGAGCGGCGAGGCGGACGGCTTTACGCGCTTACCGGGCGACGACGAGCTGGAATTGTCGGGCAACGCGCCCTACCTGCATTACGTCTCCAACGAGACGGTCGAAGGCGTGCAGTTTCACCGCGTACTCGGCCGCGACGATGTTCCGCGCGTCTGCGACATGTCGTCCGACTTTCTCTCGCGGCCGTGTTGCGCCGAGCGCTACTCGTTCATCTATGCGCACGCGCAGAAGAACATCGGTCCGGCCGGCGTCACCGTAGTGCTGATGCGCGACGAGTTGCTGCAGCGCGTGCCGACCGATCTGCCCGGTTTTCTCGACTATCGCGTCCAGGCGCAGGCGCATTCGAACTACAACACACCGCCGGTTTTCGCGATTTACGTGGTGTTGCTGGTGACGCGCTGGCTGCGTGACGAGATCGGCGGTGTCGCGCGAATGGATGCGATCAACCGTGCCAAGGCCGACGTCCTCTATCGCCTGCTCGACGATTCCGACGGCTTTTATCGCGGCCGTGCGCGCGCCAGCGACCGGTCGCTGATGAACGTCGCGTTTACCCTGGAAACCCCTGAGCGCGAGCGCTTGTTTCTCGCCGAGGCGCTCGCCGCGGGCTTCTCTGGGCTTGCCGGGCATCGCGCGATCGGCGGTGTTCGCGCCTCGATCTACAACGCCATGACACTCTCTGCAGTCGAGGAACTGGCTGGTTTCATGGACGATTTTCGGCGCCGGCAAGGCCGCTAGAAGCGACCCCTGCAGGCGTCAGTTCGCCGTAACGACGCGGTTCTTGCCGGCTTTCTTGGCGGCGTACATCGCTTCGTCGGCACGCTTGGTGACGCTGGCCTGGGTGTCGTCGTTCCGGTAATCGGTGAGTCCGGCGCTGAAAGTGATCAGGATCTTTTCGTTGTCGTGCAGGAAGAAGCGTTTGGTCAGCTCCCTTTGCAGGCGGACGATCGCCTTGTTGGCGTCTTCGAGTTGCGTGTCGGGCAGCAGGATGACGAATTCTTCGCCGCCAAAGCGGGCGAGCGTGTCCTGCGGACGCAATGTTTCGCGAATCACGGTGACCAGATGGATCAGCGCACCGTCGCCTGCCTCGTGGCCGAGCGAGTCGTTGAGCTTCTTGAAATTGTCGATGTCGAGCATGGCGACGCAGAGCACTGATTTGCGTCGCCGCGCGCGGCCGACCTCGTTGTCGAAGGCTTCTTCGAGGCCGCGGCGGTTGAGCGTTCCGGTGAGCTGATCGTTGCGCACGAGCAGGCTGGCTTTGTCGAGTTCGCCCTGCAGTTCGTTGATTTGCCGTTCGGCGTCTTCAACGCGTTGTTTCGAGGCGCGCAGATCGTCGCGCGAACGCTGGGCGTTGATCTGGATGACGTGCGTTTCGCGAATGACCTCGGCGAGAACGTCTTCAAGCTGGGAAATGTCCTCGGCGTGGCTGATTTTTTCGACACAGACTTCGATCTTGTCGTGGTAGTCGGAGGTCGAGTCGGCAAATTCGGAGAGGTGATCGACGAATCCGGCCAACATCTGCTTGAGCGCTTCACGGGCGACCGTCAGGCTGTGCTTGAGCTGGCCCTGCTTGAAGATGACTTCCTTGAGCCGGCTTTCGGCGTCCCTGATGGCGCGCTGGTTCAAGGGACGCGCGACAATCTCGCGAACCATCTCGATTTGTCCGTTGAGCCAGTGGTCGTCGGCGACCAGTTCGCTGACGTTCTCGATCATCAGTTGCAGCAGCTTGAGCAGGCCAGCGCGTAGCTCAGCGCGGTCCTCGGCCAGAAATTCGAGGCGGAAGGCGAAGCGTTTGACGTCGGCCAGCAGGCTGTCCATCGCCTTGAGCGTCGTCGTGCTGCGCACCGCGGTGGCCAACGCCTTGGCCTGGCCCGCGAGTTCGGGGTCGTCGTCAAGCTGCGTGGCGACGACGACTTCGAGCGTATAGGCGAACAGGCTGCGCAACTCGGGCAGTAGTTCGCTGGCGCGGCTCACCGGCGCCGGCGCGGCGGCTGGCGTTTCGACCGGCGGCGTTTCCGCCGGCGGGGCGATCTCGCCGTCGAACAGGATCGTGTCGTCGGTGCTGTTCTGCGCCCACGATTTGACCAGGTTTTGCAGTCGGGTGTAAAAGATCTCGCTGTTCTTCGACGCGCTGGCCAGCACGTGTTCGAGCGATTCGCGTTTGCGCGCCGGGGTCAGGTTGGACTGCTTGGCTTCCCACTGGCGCAGAAAGTCGGCGAGCAGCTCGCTCCAGCTCAGTTCGCTTTCGCTGCTGTGCTCGGTGATGAATTCAACCAGCGTTTTCTGGTAGTCCTCCCCGTTCTTCTCTTTGAGCGACTGCTCGAGCAGGCGCGAGAGGCGCTGTTGCGCCGGGGTTTCCTTGGGCAGCGCCAGCAGCAGTGCCTTGAATTCGCGCTCGGCGAAGCCCTCACTGGCGCTGTCGCTGACGCCGGCGATTTCGTTGTAAATGCTCTGGTAGTTGTCAGGTGACGGCGCCATGCGCCGCGTCATCAGTTGTTTGAGTGTTTCTCGCGCAATTTCAGCGGGGTTCGATAGCGTGGCCATAGTGTGCTTTAAGTGGTGTGATGCAGCAGGCTGCCGCGTGTTCCGATATGGGGGCGGTCGTGGCGCCGGTCAGGATGCGGCGGTCGCCCGCTTCGGCTATAATTCGCGCCGCAGTCGTCAGGCTTGCCCCCGTAGCATGAAGGTCGTGCAGTTGATTTGTAATCATCAGGTGTTGGTTCGATTCCGACCGGGGGCACCAGGCAACTCGGCGCGTCAGCTTAGAATTTCTCTTTCCGACCGATTCTACGCGTTTTTCTGAGTGCTTCGGGCGTCTGCTCACCCAATCTGAATTTATCGGCGAAGCGCGTCCACCCAGCAGTTGGGCGTTTCGTAAAGGCGCACCCGCTGCAGGCGCAGGTGATTGCCGTAGGTGTCGCGATAAACCGCATCGAGCACGCTGAACGCCTTGACGGCGAGGTTCTCGGCGGTCGGGATACAGTCGAGAACGACGGTCTTGTGGCCGGGGAGCGTATTCAGAAAGTCGACGATGGCGGTGTCGCCCGCATAGACCAGGAACGAGTGATCCCAAAGGTCGACCAGGTGCTGCTCGGCCAGCGATTTGATCTCGGAAAAATCCATCACCATGCCGTTGGCCGGATCGCCGGCCTGCTCGATGACGTTTCCCTCCAGCGTGACTTCGAGCGCATAGCGATGCCCGTGCAGGTGGCGGCACTGGCTTTGGTGATCCGGAATGCGATGGCCGGCATCGAATTCAAGTCGGCGGGTGACGAGCATTGAAAAAAACTCGGGGAAAAAACAGCGCTGATTATATCATTGCCCGATTGGGGCCCGTTCGGTCCGTCATGGAGTTTGCCAAGCATGTTGAATGTCAGTGACCATCGCCGCGACAGCGCGGGAATGACCTATGTTTACCCGGTCGTGTCGCGTCGCGCCGGCGGTGTTTCGGTGGGCATCAATCTGAACGTCAATAACGCCTGCAACTGGGCCTGCCTCTATTGCCAGGTTCCCGATCTGACGCGTGGTGGCCCGCTGCCGGTCGACCTTGAGCTGCTTGATAACGAACTGAGGCGTTTTTTGCACGACGCTACGCTCGGCGATTTCCTGGCGAGAAATGTTCCGCCCGACTCGCGGCGTCTCGTCGACGTGGCCTTTTCGGGCAACGGTGAGCCGACCAGCGCGCCGGAGTTCGCGCCAGCGGTCGAGCGGGTCGGCGCTGTCTTGCACGAATTCGGTCTGCTGGCGAGCCTCAAGATTCGGCTGATTACCAACGGTAGCCTGCTGCATCGGCCATCGGTGCAGCTGGGAGTCGCGCGCATCGGCAAATTTGGTGGCGAGGTCTGGTTCAAGATCGATCGGGCGACGCCGGCCGGGATCGAAGTGGTCAATGGCGTGCGCTTGGCTCCGGAAAAAGTCAGGGACTCGCTATTGGCGTGTGCTGCATTGGCGCCGACCTGGGTGCAGACCTGCTATTTCGCGCTCGACGGCGAAGAAGCAAGTGACGCGGAACGCGCCGCTTATCTTGAGCTTCTTGAGTCGGTCAGGGAAAAGATAAAGGGCGTGCACCTTTACGGTCTAGCACGCCCTTCGTTACAGCCCGCTGCGCCAAGGCTGTCGAACCTGTCTTTGGAAAACTTTCAACGCTTTGCCCAGAGTGTCTCCTCCATCGGCATCGAGGTCGTCGCTAACCCCTGATGCCCTTGCCTGAATCAGGCTGCTTTTTTCTTGCTCTTGGCGGACTTTTTCAGCGTTTTAAACAAATCAGATTCTTCGCTCTTCAGATAGTCGATGACATCCATGTCTTCGCGTTTGACGCGCTGAATGTCGATCTGCTCGACATGGACCAGACGCAGTAGCTCGCGCACCGGGCGCGGCATGTTGCGCCCGCTTTCATAGCGCGAACCGCCGCTCTGAGTGACGCCAATCTTCGACCAGAATTGTTGCTGATTGAGACCCAGCTTGCGCCGAATCTCGCGTGGGTCGGTTTTGTCTATGGCTTTGCTGGTGCTCATCTTCTTTCCTTTCGTGTGTCTAGCTTGCTGGAGTTGAGTCGGGATTCTAATGACCCCGGACAATGGCCTTTTGCATATAACTTTCGTTATAGCGGTTGCAGTATAGAACAGGCTCATAAAAAATTGCAAGCAGCATTTTATAAGACCATGCGATTAGCCGGGCCGGGTGTTCAAAAAATGCAATTTCGTTTTCTCTTCAAGGAGTCTTTACGGTAAAATCGCGAGCTTTCGTGACCAGTTATGGGATTTTGAATGGCGCTGATAGTACAGAAATTTGGCGGCACGTCGGTTGCCACGACGGACCGCATCAAGAACGTCGCCAAGCGGGTGGCGCGCTGGAAGGCGCAGGGGCACGACATCATCGTGGTTCCTTCGGCGATGTCCGGCGAGACCAATCGGCTGATCGGACTGGCCAAGGAGATTTCTTCCGTCCCCGATCCGCGCGAGCTCGACGTCATCGCCTCGACCGGCGAGCAGGTGACCATTGCGCTGCTGGCCATGGCGATGCATGCCGAAGGACTCAAGGCCAAGAGCTATACGGGTCCGCAGGTCCGGGTGCTGACCGACAGCACGTTCACCAAGGCGCGCATTCTGAAAATCGACGATCAACGAATCCGCAAGGATCTGGCCGAAGGCAATGTCGTGGTCGTCGCCGGTTTTCAGGGCGCCGACGAAGACGGCAACATCACCACCCTCGGCCGCGGCGGTTCGGACACTTCCGCGGTGGCGCTCGCGGCGGCATTGCAAGCCGATGAGTGCCAGATTTACACGGACGTCGATGGCGTCTATACGACGGATCCGCGCGTCGTTCCGGAGGCCCGCAAACTCGATACCATCACCTTCGAAGAAATGATGGAGATGGCCAGTCTGGGCTCAAAGGTTCTGCAGATCCGCTCGGTCGAGTTCGCCGGCAAATATAAAGTCAAATTGCGTGTGCTTTCCAGCTTCCAGGACGAAGGCGAGGGCACACTGATCACTGTTGAGGAAGACAATACAATGGAACAACCGATCATCTCCGGAATCGCCTTCAGTCGCGACGAGGCCAAACTCACCGTTCTCGGCGTTCCTGACCTCCCCGGGATCGCCTACAAGATTCTCGGTCCGATCGCCGACGCCAACATCGACGTCGATATGATCATTCAGAACGTCGGCCAGGACGGTACCACCGATTTCTCGTTTACGGTCAACCGCGCTGACTACGCCAAAGCGCTGGAAATGCTCAAGGGCATTGCCAGCGACATGAAGGCGCGCGGCGTGACTGGCGATGCCAAGACCTGCAAGGTGTCGGCAGTCGGCGTCGGCATGCGTTCGCACCCGGGCGTGGCCAGCAAGATGTTCGGCGCGCTGGCTGCCGAGGGAATCAATATTCGGATGATTTCGACCTCCGAAATCAAGATTTCCGTCGTCCTTGAGGAAAAGTACCTGGAGCTCGCCGTACGCGTGCTGCACAAGGCTTTTGGACTCGATCAGGCAGACTGATTTTTTGGTTTGACCGGGCGGGTAAGAAAGGCTATTATCGCGCCCTTCCGGAGACGTGGCCGAGAGGTCGAAGGCACTCCCCTGCTAAGGGAGCATTCGGGCATAAACCTGAATCGAGGGTTCGAATCCCTCCGTCTCCGCCAGTAGTGCTAAAACCCGCATGGCTCATGGCCTTGCGGGTTTTTTCTTGCCCGCATTTTTGCCCTTCCGACTTACCCGCTTATACCGCCTTTTACCGCCCGATACTGTTTTCAGTGTGGCACCAGTGTCGCGCGCAACAATCGGTGGAACCGTTTGACACATGGTTTAGGATGATGAACAATCGGTTCTATTCTTTCCTGGCCCCTGTTGCCGTCCATGACTCTTTCCCGTCGCCATCCTCATCCTCTGCACCGCGAACGGTTCCGTACCGCGCTGCAGTGTTTGCGGGCAGCCGATGCATGGTTGCACCAGCGAGAGAGAGTCAACGACCTTCGCCTTCGCCATTTGCACAACGGTGACGCCGCGCGCGATGTTTGCCAGGCTGCGCTGGATCGGCTCTATGAAGTGCGGGAGTCGCAGCCGCTATTTAGTACGTACCAGGAAAAGGGCGTCATGGCGGGATTGCTAATGTGTGCCCGGCAAGCAGAGAGTATCGACGACGACCAAGCTGATGCGCTCGGCGCCGAACGACAAGCGGACTGCGATTGTGTCGAGGCACCTCCACTAATGCCAGTGTTTCCGCCTGGCGTCGAGAATATTCGCCAGACGCCGCGCCGCCCTGGCGCGCCCGCTACTCCTGCCGGCTGAGGCCGTGGCGACTCGACGCCGCACCGATCAAGGCTATACCTGCCTGCTGACCCGGCCTGACGGCTAACCAAGCTCTCTTTGTTGTGCGGCAATCTCGAAGAGGTTGCCAGTTGGATTATCTCGACTATGTTCTGAAAAAGACGGACGGCGCGCTGTTCGTCCGGATGGAGAATTACGCCGCCCTTGTCGGCATCAGCAAGCAGACGGCACGGAATCAAATCAGCTCAAGGACATTCCCGCTGCCGGTGGTACGGATCGGTCGCAGTGTGTTCGTCAAAGCAGTCGACTTAGCGCTCTTCCTTGAGACGGGCGTGAGTCCGTGCGACGCGACCGCAGAACCAGCGGCACCAAGACGACGCGGTCGTCCGCGAAAGTACGCGAAGGCGGCACCACGAACGCGCGTCGCTGCGGCAAAGTCATCGTCGAGCGGCAGGGGTGAGGGGTGAGATGGAGTCATCTCTTGCCACAGAACGCACGGGCGCTGTGGACGCAGCACGGCAATGGGTCGCCGAGAAGGCAGAGAAAGTTGCTGCGGATGCTGAAAAGAAGGCCGCTGAGACGCCACAACAGATGTTCCTGCCGGGCGTTGAAGAGTTTATGCGCGCGATGCCCAACCACATTGCTCGATCTAGCTTGTTCGCGCCCGTCGCGCCGGGGCGCAAGAAGATCCACAAGGACGCTGTTTTGGTGAGCCGGGGTGACGCGGAAATTAGGTTTTGGGGAGAGCAACTAGACGAAACGCAGGCTGACGTTTGGATGCAAGCGATGTTTGAAGCTTGTAAGCGGCCGCTTGGCGAGTCAGTCATCATTAATCGCGCGAGGTTCTTACGCAGCTTGGGCAGACAGACGGGCAACTATGAATACAAGTGGTTGCATCGCACGATGCAAGCGCTGGCGTTCGCCATGCTAGTTATCGTTGTCAAGAAACCAGGTGGTCAGCCAAAGCTGATGATCGGCAAGACGCGCACGCTGCACATGATTGAGAGCTTTGACTGCGAAGATGGCGGTAACACGTACACGCTGCGTATCGACCCGCGCTGGCGCAGCATGTATGGGAACCGGGAGTTCGCCCTGATCGACTGGGATAAACGACTCCAGTTCGGGCAGCATCAGAACATGGCCAAAGCGCTCCAGCGCCTTGTTGTCTGCAGTAGTGACCGCCAGCAGCAGTTTGGGCTGGACTGGCTCAAGGGCAAGCTGGAGTACAGCAGCCCCCTGCGCAAGTTCAAGGATGCGTTGGAATCGGCCGGCAAGGAACTTGAGCGGCTGGAGATCATCGCAGCTTGGAAGATCGGACGCAGCACCAAGGGAAACGAGCAGCTTACCGTCTGGCTACCGGAATAAGGAATGATCCATCGGGGTTGCGTTCCGGGATCATCGGGGTTGCGTTCCGCTTTATCGGGGTTGCGTTCCGTTTTGTCGGGGTTACGTTCCGGCCCCCCTTCTGGACCCTCTGCCATTCAAGGGCTCCAGAGGATCAAACCGCCGTCTACCTTCTTTCTACTTTCTTTCTACCAGGTACGCCCTGTGGACAAACTACAGCCACCTTGCGTGAGCGCTTGCCAGTAGACTTCGTGCCGTGCCGCCGTAACGCTCCAAGTGCAAGCATGCGCTACAGGGCGCGACACCTCGCTGGTTCTAGTACGAACGATTGAAGCAGATGACGTGCGGGAGCTCGGCCGTTTGCTGTCCAATGCGGGTATCGTGCGCTCCTGCGCGCACTGCGGCGATTGGCGGGAGGACAACTACATCGGGCGCAGCTATAGCACCAAAAGCGGCAATGTCCGAATAGCGCCTGCGGCGCTGGGTGAATGCTTGGGTAGGGATAATCAGCAGCAGGGTAGGGGGGCGCTATAGCGGCGTTTGTCCAGCGCCGCCCCTGCGCCCTGTCTGTGGTTTAGAAACGCGAGACCGTGGAAAGGCGGGGAAAGTGAGCAGATTTGGTAGCCAAAAAGATAGGGTATCCGGATTCCATGGTTGAAATCGTGTTGTGCGGCGCAATATAAATTTCGCTTTGAACTGGCGACTATTCTGACGGGCAACACCCGGCCATCACCTGCCGTTAGAGATCCGGCCAGAATTTCGTTCACCAGCCCTTCTTGGATGACCGGTTTACGGCGACGAGATTGAACCCTGCTTTGGCTCGACCCGGCCAGAAGCGGTCTTTCGGACTAGCGCCCGAAAGCAGCCACTCGTATCCACTTCCCGATCTTGAAAATAGTTCACAAGCGTCCATTATATTGGAGTTGTTATACTGACAGCACAAATACCAAGCGACTGAAATAATTGAATAAAGAACAACAAATTCCGCGTCATCAATATCAATTGTTATACGGCCCCCTGTGTCCGTGTAAACACTGTTGGGCATCTGGAGACTAGCCGGTGGCTGAGGATATGACTGAGGTCTGGCGCTGGAACGTGGATGACGTATGGCAAAGCTACTCCTCTATGTTCCAAGAAGCGTCGCTAACACATAAGTCTCGTAACGAAATCGAGCGCTACCACCACCTGAGTGCTTCGCTTCTGTTCGGTGGCTGTGCCGTCGAATCGTTTTTGAACGCCAAAATGCGCGCCTACTGCAAAGGTGAAGGTGTTGATGAAAACCAAGTGCTCAAGCGCCTTCGCTATACAGCCTTGCGTGAGAAGCTCGAAAGGTGGCCCTCAGAGTTCTGTGGAACAGCGATTCCCGAGGTGGACGTCAGCTGCATAGTTGATTTCCTCGACCTTAGGAATGAGGTAACTCACCGTAAGCGCAAAGATCACTCCCTTTACAAGGAACTTGATGAAACCAACGTCCATATCTTCGTTCAAGCCCTCCAGCGCGCAATGGTCACGGTTTATTCTGGACTAGGCGAGTCGTTCCCATATTGGCTACTGGGCTGGAACTACGTCGGAATGAACGGCGATGAAACACACCCGTGTCTGCTAAGCAATCAGCAATTCAAGCATTCTCTTAATCGGTTTGGTTTCAATGTCCCCGCATGGGATTATCACGCTGCAAATGAATGGGAGCGGGCCTATATGAGTAACCTGGAAGGGTTTGCCGTACTTCACGAACAGGTCTACTCTCGCTGCCCTGACATCGAACCATGTTCCGACCGGCTTCCTCAAATACCTCGCCTATGCAAACGCTGGTGGGATCGGGCTGTAATCCAGAATGCATAGCTATATGCCCAACCAATCACTCCACTGGACCTTGCGCATAAGTCCGCGCAAGGCCGGTGAATTCAAGCGTTAGTCCCCGCAAGACGCTGCCATGCTGATTCGTCGCCTCAATCTTAAAAATGTCATCGCGCTACAAGGACTTCGCGCCGTAGCAGACGCTGATGGAACCCTCGGACGCCCAGCGGAGCGCAAACTCGCACTGACCATTGAGCACATAGAACAGCAACTTCAATCGCCATTCGAAACCTTTGGGGCTTTCGTTGACGAAATGCTCGTAGGCTCGGCCTCGTTATCCCGCATGCCCGAGAGCGAATTTGACCCCGATGCTTCCGACTGGTACGCGCTCTCTTATGTTGTTGTTCATCCCAACACACGCAGCCGAGGCGTCGGCAGGGTACTGGTACAAGAGTGCCTTTCACGTGCCATGCAGCTCTGCGCGGCAGGAGTGCTACTTGAGCTGAATGTTCCGAATCCGGCAGCCAAGTCACTGTACGAATCTCTCGGGTTCGAAGCCTGGAACGTATTTGAGGCCGCATATCAACACAATGGCCAACAATTCGACCAAGTATCGATGAGGAAAAAATTACGTGGAGACTAACCCGACGCCCAACCTCGCTCACTTCGTTCGCTGGACGCTGCGCGATAGAACCGCGCTGCACCGGTTAGCTTCTTTTTTTGCTAATCAATAAGGCGTAATTGCTTTTAGAATTTTATGGGTAATAAATGAAAATTGTATACATTTTAGGTGCGGGATTTTCAGTTGAAGCGGGGGCGCCAGTACAAGAAAAACTGTTAACCGATGCAATTCGTCTGTATGAAGAAAATCCAATCAATTACAACGAAAAGATGTTTTCAATTTTTAGGAGTTTTTTAACTGACCAGCTTGGATATGCAGATGACAGGTTAAAAGATGTAGAGCTTGAAGACATCTTCACGCCTCTTGATAGATGCTTATCGGAGAATTCTCAATTCCGAGGCATTAGTCTTGATAAGATCATGGAAGTACGTGAATCAGTTTTTCATGTGGTTGGAAGAACAATACAGCTAATACTTCGCAATAAACATAACTCAAAGGAATATATTAATAAGTTTGCACATTACCTAACACAGGAATCATCAAGAAGAGCGAATAGAAAGTACCGTTCTACCGACCCTGTAAGCGTAATAAGTACGAATTGGGATATTTTACTAGACAACTCGATTCACAAAACCATTGTTGAAAATAGACACGACGCTGTAGTTGACTATTGCTGCTATATAAGCTCTAGAGACGAAGAGGATGCGTCTATCAAGCCTGGCCTGGAAAAACTTGGAGAGGGTGGATTTAATGTCAAATTGCTTAAGTTACACGGCTCGTTAAATTGGCTTCAATGTCCACGATGCATGAGATTATACGCGCGATTTTATAGAAAAGATGGTGTTTCAGATTATGAAAATAAGGAATCTTGCAGGCATTGTGATCGGAACTTCCCTGAGGAGAGAAGTAACCATCTCCTAGGCTCAAATCTTATAATGCCAACTTATATCAAGGATCTGTCCAATCCGCAGTATAAAATTATTTGGCAAAACGCAGGAATTGAGATCTCCGAGGCAGATAAATTGGTTTTTATAGGTTATTCGTTACCAAGCGCAGATTTTGAAATGCGACAGCTTCTTTCGCGAATGACGAGAAAAAAAGCAGTAATCGAAGTTGTAGATTTTTGCAATAATGTTGACGATCAACGGTTTATCGAAGATCACTGGAGAAGGTTCTTTGGTAGCAGAGAAATCGGATTTTATTTTGGCGGGGCAAAGGCGTACGTTAATACTTTAGAATTAGCCGCAGCTAACACAAGTAGATCCAGCGAACAGCGTACCGACGGCGCTGATTCCCAACGTTGAAGGTCTGCTTTTCAAACGTCTGAATTAACCGGCTGGCGCGGCTTTATCGCGCCAGTCCGTGTTGAATGATGGGTTAGGCATGGGTGTTGCGCTATAGGTTGATGCTAAGGCTGCTGGTGGGGTGTTCAAAGGTCGAAAGCCAAGCTATACCAGAGAGTAATTAGAGAGCGTGATTGAGTTGATCAAGAACGCAGAGAGCGTGCAGAGTATCGCTCGAAAAACAGGGCTATCCAGAGCGACGGTATATCGTATTCAGGAAAGCCCGGCTAAATCGTTTGCCTCTTTGGAAATATGGGAATCCGTTAGATAACCACGAGGTGACCTTCAGTCAAGATTGCCGACAAAATCATTGATGTTGAACTGCGCTGCAAAAACTCTAGCAAGTGATTTCGGGTCGATACCATCTTCGTGTGCCCTCTTGAGAGGTTCGTGCTCCATGAGGTCAATAATGCTAATTCCCGTCTCTGTATCAGTTACTAGTTGAGAATTGCACCTACCTGCTTCGCGCTTATATATCCTGTACCACCTGTCCCACGGAAGGTGATGAAAAGTTCTCTTGTCTTCATCCCTCCTGCTCTCTGAAGGCGATTCTGACGACTCTTGAGCAATAGTTGCGAAGATGGAAATTGGAGCCTCTAATAATTGGAAGTCAAGGCTATTAAGCGCATAGAGCCTCCCATTTACTTCTACCTCTGAAAGTATATTCCCTAAGGATAATACAATAGCATACCTATTTCTATCGCCTTGATTGAAGTGTTTAATTCCATTTGCCAATGCCGAAGCCGAAACTGTTAATTTGTGTGGGCGCTGCCCGAACTTTCCATTGAAAACATCTGGATTTGCATCCCAAACCAAATCAATCAATTTTTTTGATAACTTTGCTGGATCGAGATCGAGAAATCCTACTTTAGCTTGATGTTCAAGCAAGTTTTCAAGAACAACTCTGGCCTCACTTTTTTTGTATGCGCTCTGTATATCTCCAAACAAACCCATGAGAACTCCCGTTGATTATTACGACTAAATACGCGACCTCGCTAGCCTATTGAGGGAGGCTAGAATTGACTTGAAGTTTATGCACAATGTTCACCAAACACGACGGCTCGCTGAAATGGTTATCTCGATGAACCTATAGACCATTATAGGCACCTAATGGCCGCTTTCGGGCGATTAGACGACTGACTGCTTCTGGCCGGGAGTGTGAGGTCGGCAACGTCGACTGTGGAGCATTCTACTCGCGGAACCTGGGTTTGGCTGACTGGCAGGTTTGTGGAAAGCTGACTGGCCGCAACGGGTCGGGTGCCGTCGATCAGTATCGTCTAGTCCTGCATTGCCTATCACAAACAATTTGTGCGCCGCAGCAAGCTGACCTCGCATCAATCACGGAATCCGGATACCCAAAAGATAAAGCCCCTTTCGGGGCTTTGGGTAGGCTGACGCGTCAAATAACGTAGTGTCGCGACCAGCAATGGAACCATACTATACGTTGTCCGCAACACTTTCAACGCTGCCCCAACGCCGGTCCCGACACAATGTGAGCCATTTTGGTCTGTGCCCGTCTCGATCTCCTGCTCCACGTCGTAGAGCTTCTATGCCGCCGCGACCGATGTTTCAGCCAGCCCGTGCGCGCCGTCCAGTGACGCAAAAACGGCCGGCCCTTTTCTACCTTCCCCCAATTGCCCGACTTCTTCCCCCGCTCTGTTCCTGACCTTTCGCCTGCTCGTTCGGCCCTTTCATTTTTCATTCCAAGAACTTTTGTCGCTAAAGAGTGGTTCGTGAATTCCGAATTGTGCGCACGCCTGAGCGTCAAGCGCATCAATCGTTGCGATGCGATCATGTGCCGTCGGGTGCGCTAGATCGGGAATCCAACCGTTCGCGCCACGCTCGTATATAACAAATCGGCTCACAACGAGTCGCCGAGCCGTTTTTCCGACAAGACACCCGGAAACTTGGTCAGCTTCTCGCTCAAGTCTCTGCATCCCGTCATCTAACATCCTGACGTTGAACCATACAGCGCCAATCAGGCCCGTTCCGATCACAGACAGCACGATTCGGCGGAACGGCAGCGGTGCTTTCATAATCCATGTAGAGAGTGCTGCATAGAGCAAGAAAAAACCGTTCACACAAAGCGCTGCGGCAATGACTCGGAAACTCAAACTGTCGATAGCGATGACGCCAGTAAAAAAACTCAGCCAAACAATGCCGCCGAACGCGAGCGACAAGCCTACCCACCACCGATGGCCCGTCATCGGCGACACAAAAGAAAGGGCGGCAAGAACAATGAAGAAAAACACATCGGTAAGCGTGCTGTGCGAAAAGAGTTCGCCGCCCGCCGATTGGCGAACGTGCCCCATTTCATGAGCAAGCACCGACGAGCGTTCCGCGCGAGTCTGTAGTTCCTGATTGAAACGAGTGCCAAGTTGTATGTCGCAATCGCCGGGGATCCTCGAGCAGTGCACGATCGCCGAACACTCCAAAGTAGAATTTCGGAGCGTCGGCACAGGCACATTGAGCCGCCGCGCGAAGTTCGCCACATCATCGACAAGCTCTTGCGGTACTTGCTCATTTGTAACGAACTGGCTTCGTGCTGCGCCGTTGTCAATGACAATCAATAATGGCAGAGAAACCACAGCGGCGATCGCACACGACACCGCTAGACGCTGGATTGGTCCTTTTCTCATACAACCAACGTTTTGGCTACACAGAGCGCATACGCTTGTATCACGTACCACTTGCCGAATCCGGCGCGGTGCCACCAGGTAACACTCTTTCGCTCTATTTGGCCGGCAGGCACAAGAGCAACGACGGCCCACGCCAAAGCGAGCAATGCGCCGACCGGCATAATCAGTGCGGGGGTCTGTGCCAACGTGAGCGCCCAGGCTACGCAGACCGCAGCGGCCCAATGTTTACGAGTCCGTGGATCTCGGCACGAAAAGAACCCCAGCGACACGGCGATCAGAAACGTACCTTGGAAGCCATAGCTTGGCCCTAGTGCAAGAAAGGCAACCGCCGCGCACAACACGAAAGGCTTTATCAATATATTCCGCGGCGTTTGATGATCGGCAAAATAGCGGTAGACCAACCATCCCGCAGGAAAGACGAACATGACGTTCAGTTGCCACACAGCCACCCCCGACACAACACTCGCCGCTGGCTGCGCAACAAGACCAATCATCAGGAGTTTTGTGATGTTGCAACGCTGATACCGAGCGGCGTTAGCTGCAAACGTGATCGCAAATAACGGAAAAGCCAGCCGACCCAGGACCTCCCAGCCCGGAACCCGAAAGAGGCCGAGGCCGGTGTGCGATATGTGGTCGATCACCATCGACGTAAACGCCACGCATTCGAGAATCAGAACGTGACGCGGCGATAGTGTTCGACAGAAGTGCATGACTAGATTTCTCAGTTAGTTCAGTAGCGTCTTCGTCGCGCCGGTTGCGTCCGTTCCGGTCTCGACGGCTTGCGCCAAGTCATAGAGTTTTTTTGTTGCAGCGACGGACGTTTCGGCCAAGCCGTTGGCCCCGGACAACGATGCAAAGTTGCCGACCGCCAACACATTCGAGTCGAAGAAATTGAGCTTCTCCGCGACCGAGAGCGCTTTGTCGGTCGAGCGCCAGGTGCGGTAGCCGGCGCCAAGTGCCTTGCCAGCCTTTGCCGCGACTTTGACCGCCAGGCCAACACCCGGCACCGCTGCTGCGCACGTCAACGTCTTCGACCAGGCCGAGGGCGTGTCGATCGGCGGCATCAGGTCGGACACAAAGGCCCTGTATTGCTCGTTGCCCGACGCGAAGCCCCCAGCTGCATAGTTTGTGATCGACTGCCCTGTAAGGCATTTGGCGCCGGCGTCGAACGTGCCGTATCCAGGGATGAAGCCACCGGCCACTTCTGCCAAGTCGGCGCTCGCATCGAATTGCGTCAGCGCATCGGCGATCGACTGGTCTTTCATCAAACTCTCGAACGTCTGCATCGTCTTGCCGTCTCTGACGTAGAAGTCCTGTCCCAAGATCGCTATGCGGTTTGCGTCCAAGCACCTGTGTTGCAAAATTTCCGCATACTCGCCGGTGTACTCGAGCACGTAGGCTTTGTATCGAGGCATGCCGACACATTGAGCCTCGAATTTCTCGCTCCTGTGCGTCAGAAAATTCACCATCTCCAAGGCGGTCTTGTATTCCTTTCGAGCAGCGAACGCCGCAGCGCCGGAAGCAATTGCATTTGCATCGCTCGTCAAGCGCCCGGTGGCATCAAGGTAACCAACGACAGGAGTGTTGATAACGACAATCTTGTTTGGCGGTTGCGTAGTCGACACTGGTTTTGCATACCGGCCAGAGTTCATGACTTGCCAGAAAAGTGCCTGATCTGAGTTCTGCATCGCCGTGACCAACGGAGCCGCAGCACGGCGCTCGGCATCGGGGAGCGGCATGTCGGGGATGAAGCCCAGCTTGCCGACTTGTACACGCACCGGTCGTTGCCCGTTGTTTCCGAAAATGAAGCCGTTGGGAGTCCTCTCGACCAGGTATTCATTCCCTGACCCATCTTTGGCCGAAAACACGGTTCCTACAGGCATCCGTGCTGCATCGACCTCCGCTTTCTGCTGTGCCGCCGTCTGCGGCGCTGCTGTTGTAGCTGTTGCACCGCCTAGCTTTGCTGCCGTTCCAAGTAGCGCGGCACCAGTGTCGAAAATGTTCGACAACGCGGACATCTGAGCGACTTTGGGCGCCTCGGCCCACACCGGAGTGAACACCGCGCTGTCGACGCTGGCCAGCTGCTCAACGATCGCGTCGACGCTTGATATCTTCGCCGCCGCTGTCGCCGTCGTACCGCCGCGAGTGAAGCCGGGCAGGAAAACCGTCGCCCCCGGCGCAAGCGAACCGCTGCCGTCGCCGCTCGCTGTGATCGACTTCACGAAGTTGGTTGCTGATATCTTGCTGTGCATCCGGTATTCGACAATTCTGGTTCCAAGATGGCGGTTGACTTCAAACGCCTCCCAATCTTGCCTTGCGGCGGCTTGCCAGGACGCCTTTGCGTAGTCCTTCGCGAGAGTGTCAAGCGCCTCAAGATCGGCTTTCTGCGTGACGACTGGAAAGCCGGCGAACTTACCGCGAGGGAACGCGCTGCGCCCCGCGCTTACGGGCGTGAGCGGAATGCCGTTGATGACAATCTTCGCCGCGCTCTGCGACTGTGCACCATATTGCTGTCCGTCCGGGCGACCCCCAGGCGCAGCGCAACCGACAAGGGCTACGGCGATCGCCAGCGCGGTAAGTGCGGTTTTCATGCTGCTGCACCTTTCATTATTTCCTCGGCGTCGATCCGCGTGCATTGCGCGTATGCGGAGGGTGTGACACGAGCTTGGCGCTGCACAAAGAAGCGCTCGAAGAGCCTGCTTTTCTGTATCTCGACCCCTTCCGGTGCACTCGGTAGATTGGCGATGATGATTGTCGATCGCTCGCTAACGGGGCATTGCAGCCAGGTCGCAAAAAGTGCTAGTCGCGTTGTCGTGTGCAGGTTATTGACCGCTTTTTGCATCGCTGCCGCTTCTGAGTCGAAAACGGTCGAGTGCGTCGCGAAGCGAGTCACGGACGTGTACTCTCCGACGACAAAAAACGCCAGCAGCCCCAACGCGAAGCCGATGGATGTTTTCCAGACGGGGTTCATGTCAGTCCTTTCCAACGTGCATTTGCACGCCAACCGACGCATTGTCTTGAGCGAGAGCTTCCGACGCCCCGTGCGTTGCCGAGCCTAATTTTTGCAGTGCGCTCGAGCCACCGGATTGTGGTGCAGGACTGCTTGGCCCCGCACCGCCGATACTTGCCGTGCCGGCATCCCCGGCGCCGGAAGATGACGACTTACTGCCGCTCGACGTATCGCTGCCAGGAGACGGGCGTGGCTCGATCGCCGATCCGCCGAAATTCCCCCACCCTCCATTTGCCTTGCTACCCGCTCCGGCTCCGCCACCACCGCCGACCGGGCTGACGCTCGCTTTCCCGCCGCCCAAAAAGTCTTGAGCTGCCGATAAGGCGTTCATTGCGTGGCCTGTCGCTTTGCCGGCCGGATTCGCGGCGGCTTTAACGGCGCCCAAAGCACTGCCTCCAATTCCTGCGGCGGCTGCGGTTGCTACACCGGCCGCGCCGGCCATGGCCATGCCGCCCCGGATCGCATCCGACCCACTGAAGGACGCCGAACCCGATGCAATTGCCGATGCGATCTTGCCGCTCTGGATCGCCATGAGCGCGCAACCGAACAGCCCGGCCAGCAGCGCCGCAAATCCGTCTAAGGCCGACGTATCTTTTGGCAACGTAAATGACGCTATCGCCGTGGTTGTCGATGTGGTTATTTCTTTTGAGACGGATATCACTACACCAAGAATCAAAATGCGCAGACCCATCGAGATAGCCCCCTTGATCGGTGCCATACCTTGGTCGCGAAACGATGACAAAGGAATCATCGCAAACGCCAGGGGTGCGACAGCGGCCATCATCCAGAACTCCAACGTGGCCACGAACAGTGACAACGCGATGGTGAAAAAACACATAAGGATCAGTAAGTCGATCAGGACTGTATAAAGCGCCGCCAAGAAGTTGTCACCGATCGCTAGCCAGTTCCCGCCGACAGCTTTTACCAAAGCTTTGTTGACAGCGCCAATCATGCCAGTCCCGGTAGATACAATTCCGCTTGGGGTGAAGTCGGTCGCTGAGAGATTGGACAAACCGGCGGCCAATTTTACGTATCCAACAAACGCATCGGAAAGAAACTCGCTGTGTTGTATGAGGTACAAACCCGCGCCGAACCACGTTACCAAACCCGCTATTTTTGCGATGTTGCTTGTCATGTCGCCGGAGAATATCTCTTTGAAAAACGTCAGAACCCACTGCAACGCCAGCGCGGCGGCAAGCGTTTGGGTTGCGATCGTGACTAGTTTGGTGTTGATGGCTTTCGATGCTGTCTCGAAAGAGTGCATAGCCGAGTCAATAGCCCCGGTGTTTGCCGCCGGAGGGATGGTACTTCCACCAGAGGCAGCAAACGCCGCCCCGGCCGTGAGCACCAGGCTACCGACGATTAAGCACTTGACATGAACGGCTTTCATTTTTCCCCCCCGATTTTCTCAACGAACCATTCCGGCTCGGCCGACTGGCACAGTCCGGTCGGATAAGAGCCGTCTTCAACGTGTTGCGTCACCGACCACGTAGCATCCGCTCCTTGCGTGAGTGCGGCGCTGCCTTCTTGCTGCTTGCCTGCTTGCGCAACAAGCACGAGCCGTGTTTTACCGTCCCGGCAAACGAAGTAGGTTGTCACGCGATCAGCCGGCAGCTTCAAGTCGGCAAGCGCTGCGGTGTGCGCTGCGCGCATCGCTTCTTCTTGAGTCTTGTACTGCTGCGGGCCGTCCGACTTGCTGCTGCACGCACAGACTGCGATCGAGGCGGCGGCGACCAGGGTGGTGATGGTTTTCATTCAGAGACTCCCAAGAAGGTTTTGGTGACAGCGATGGACGCCTCTTGCTTCCGTTGCTGCTGGAGTTGCGCGGCGGCGGCTGCTTGGTCGGCGACCAGCTGCTGCTGCCTCATTTTTTGAATTTGTTGAGCAACTTCGATGTTGACTTGAGTCGCAGCTTGTTGTGCTTGCAGCACTCCTGTTGCTGCTTGCGACTGTTCGGCCAGTGCGTTGATTCGCGAAGCTTCGGCGGCAAGTCCATCTTGTTGCTGAGCCGCATTGAGTGCTGACGCGCTCGACGTTTGGGTGGATGTATGAAGGATCTCAATTTGATCCAGCGCCCTAATTTCATCGTCTGTCAGCTTCTTAGTCGGGTTCCCAAAGGTCCCATTTAATTGCTGCTGCACTTGGCCTGTGCTTGCGCTCATCGCTGACGTGCCGGCGCTCTGGATAGCAGACACGCCTGACTGCATCGCGCTCGTCGCGCTGCCGTTGAGTGAGTTGGGCAGTGAGGTGGCTTGAGATGCCAGCGTTTTCGCCTGCGTCTCGAGCATCTGTATCTGCGCGGCATAGTCCTGGGCCTGCGCCGCTGCCTGCTTAACCATGTTAATCATATTGGCATTGTCATAAGTCGGGATGCCTTGCGCGGCGGCAGCTGTGCTGAATACCAGCGCGGCGACAGCGATCATTGTCTTAAACATGATTAACCTCCTTGGGTTGAGCGACCTTTTCAGCGATTTGCACAAGCAAGCCTGCTGCCAACAGCAGCAAGCCGGCCGCAAAGGGGGAGTACGAAACAGAGAACGGCGAGACGGCGACCGCGAGAAGGGCGCACGCGCGCAGTGCCACCGGCAAAGTGATTTTTTTCATTTGAACCTCATACAGAATGAAATGACGTGTTGGGACACGCGACCAGGCGGTCGCGGGTGGTACCGCGCGGTCGTCGACTGCGCGCGGTTTGCTCCCATACTCTCCACAAGGCGACCAGTGGGTGGCCGCACCCCAGCGCGCGGCGGCGCTGGGTGATCTGACGATGTAAAAACAATACCACGATGCTAGTACTTATGAGAAGAACGCACATGGTCGGTGGTCAGATTAGTTTTGTGGCTAAAGCTAAAGCTAAAGACTCGGCGAAAGCGCGGCCAGCAGATGGTCGATGCGGACTGCGTTCGACCCGCGAAGCTCGGCGGGGATGCGGGGGACACAGGCGCGAATTACGTTGCGGGGCACCATGCCGCCGGGGTACGCGATGAGCGGCGTCCGCAGCGATGCGGCGATCGCGGGGTCAAGCGTGTATTGGGTGTTAAGATTCTTGTCAGCCATTTTGAGACTCCTATATAGTCGATGATGGTTAGGCGGCGTTCGGTGTTAGCGCACTGTTCGCTGCCGCTTTGCTTCTGTGCTGCTACTTGGTAAAAATCCAGCCGGCGGCGAGGGTGCATATACAGATCGCGGCGGCTGCACCCACAACCAGGCGGCGCACTTTCTTATAAAGTTGCTGTGAAATGTCGTCCAACTGCTGTGCAGCTTCGCGGTCGGTTTCTGTCCAGAAAACATACTTTGGTATTTCGGCCGCAAGGCGTTCAGAAACATATTTTGCTGCGAGCGCTGCTGCCGCCTTTTTCTCGTCTTCTATCTGCTTTTCCCGCGCCAATCGCCACCCTCGCATCTCAGGCGTTTCTGGTGTTTCGCGTTCGATTACGGCTGTTGGTTTTACAGAATCGCTCGATCTTGTCGAGCGCGGAATCCGCGATATTGCCGAGTTTGCATCTGCCGTGACCTTTTTTAAGCCGTCCGTCGTTTCCGCTACTTGCTCTTCAATAGTTTGCGCCGCAAAGAGCAGCAGTTTGATCGCGACGAAAAAGGGGTCATCAGCATCGATACTGACACCCGTTCGCTTAAACACTTCGACCCGGATTTGATCCATCGAAATGTTGTTAAAGTTGATCGACATCAGAACGCTATCCGGTCAAGTTGCTCGTACACGTCTTTCACGAATACGCGCAAGCGCTGCTTTTCCATCAAAGCATAATTCGATGACAGCATCACTTCTTCAAAAGTAATTCGCGCCGTATTCATCTTTTTTATGTCTTCTCCAAAGGTTTGCGGATTCCTTTTGTACAGCATTACAGCACCCGCAATACGCGTGGCGTTTTGCTTGAGTTCGTTGCTTTCAGTAAATCTAACACCACATTCGTCAACGAGGTCACCAAAATGCTCGTTTAGCCACAGAATCAGTGGCGTGTCGCTATTTCCGATAAGCTCCGAAAAACCGTCTTTTGTGCTTTTGAAGTTATCGCCACCGCCGACGATGCAATGAAGATAGACGTTTTTACCCGATTCGCGCAGTACGTCAATCCCGGAGTTTTCGACGAGGTAACCCATCAACGGTGTGAACGTATTTGCGCCATTATCGACAACGAAGACGCCGGATTCAGTAAGCAACGACTCCATAAATCCGTCGAACTTCTTTTGATCAATAGTAGTTCTCCCCTCCATCACATCGACATAGCGGACAGGAAGGTTCTTGTACGCGAAAAAATCGCGGTTCTCTTGGTCTGTGTCGAATCCTTTGACGTTAGCGCCCGCGTTGCTGAAGTACTGCGCAAGCAGTGACGCCACGAAGGTTTTTCCGCAACCACCTTTCGCCGTCAAGACGAAGTGCACGGAATCTTCAAACTTTTTCGTTTTACTCATTTATTGCTCTCCGATTTATTCACCCGTTTGTATTGGGTTGGTTTTGTAAAATCTAAAAAATTTATACCACCGTTTTTTGCACCTTGCGCCGCCACTTTTTTTTCATCTGAGTTGCTAACCCCATCCTGCGAAGCAGGATTCGGTTCTTTCGACCCCTTTTGTTTTCTTATGCGATGCAGCAAGGTCACAAACGTACCGGGGCTGATGTCCAGCCCCTTTTCATTTAGTGCATCGACTATTTTTTCGGTCGTGAATCCCGCTTTGCGAGCCGCCTCGATTTCTACATAAAGCTCGCGCAGGCACCCCGTTTTTGATCGGTGTGGATTGTTTTGTGCAAGTCGGCGCAAATGCTCTGCTGCTTCGTTTATGTTCATTGAATGTTATGTGGTGTTTGTTGTTTGTGCGTTTATGATGATCTGTGATTCATTTTTTGTCAATAGAAAAATTAAGTAACTGATTGATTTAACACGTTTTTAACACGTACCGGTGTTAAATATGTGTTAAAAACGTGTTCATTTCGTGTTGTTATTCGTTATGAAACAGTCAATTGAATGTTATGTTTTTGGTAGGTAGTATTTTCACAAGCGGGGCAGGACGGACGGCGGTGATACCGCCGAAAAATCCCACTCAACGGCTTCGCCTTATTCGTGATGATTTCGCCCTGCGCCTGCGGCGAGCACTTTGGAGACTTGGTGTATGGGATCTCGTTCCGAGAATCGACAGAAGACAAAACTGATCCAAGTGCGAGCGACGCCAGACGAGAAAGTGGCGCTGAAAGCCAAAGCTGCTGCGTATGGCATCAGCATGGGCGAACTTTGCCGCGCCACCATTTTTGGAATAAAGACAAAATCGAAGACCGACCAGGATGCAATCCTCTCCCTGGCGCAAGCCCGCGCTGACCTGGGCCGCGTGGGTGGCTTTTTGAAAGCGACGCTCGCAGGCGAGTTTCCCGGATCTCCTGCGATAACTACGGCGGAAATCCGGGACTTTCTACACAAGACGCAAGCAGCTGAAAAAACCGTTCTGGCCGCTGTAGAAAAATTGGTCTGTGCGCTTTGATTACTAAACTCTGCAAAGATAGAAAGGACGGAAAATCTTCTGCCGTCGATGCTTTGCGCTATGGGGCTGGCCTAAAGGTCGATCGCGAAACCGGCGAGGTTCACGATAAAGCGTTGCGCGTCCGTGTCGGAAACTTTGGTTTGGTTGATGACGGTGTATATCCCGGCGATGCAGCAAAGGATTTAATCAAGATAGCTGCACTCGAAATGCAAGCTAATTGCGACCAAAATACTCGCGTTGCGCAGACAAAGCAGATAGCTCATTTCCTTATTTCTTTCGGACAGGACAAGCCGAGCGAGGCTGTTTTACGCGACAGCGAAGATTCTATGCTTTCAGCGCTTGGGCTTGAGAATAATCACTTCGCGACATTCTTGCATAACGATAACGGTCAATGGCACCTCCATTTCGTTGTAAGTCGCATAGAGAATAATTCTCCACACCGCTGTAATCAACTGTGGCACGACAAACTAAAGCGCGATAAAGCTTGTCGTGAGGTTGAATTGCGTCATGGTCTAAAGCAAGACGCGGGCGCTCACGAGATTGACGAGCGCGGTAACATCGTTGAAATTCCAAAAGATGAGCGGCGGCGACGGCGAGAAGAGAAATCCGGAACCTCACCGAAAATTAGTGATCGGGCGCAAGTCACAGAAAAGTATTCTGGCGAAAAATCTTTTCAGACCTGGTGCAACGATATACGCATCGGTGACAGACTCAAGCACGCTCGGTCATGGAAAGAACTGCACGAAACCGCAACGGCTTACGGCTGTGTCGTAAAGCCGAAGGGCGCAGGTTTTGTTATTTGTCCAGTCGGAGAAAAAGGCGGAATACAGCTATCGAAAATTGGATTAAAAAACCTTCCGGCGAGGTTCGGTGTTTTTGTTCCTGGCGATCAAGGCCCCCACATAGGGCAACCCGAACAGCAATACACGCCTGAACCAACACAAGCAGATACCAAAAGCCTCTATCGCGATTTCTGTGTAGAACGCGACAACTATAAAGGCGTGCGGCTTGAACGACGTACTGAACTACGCGAGCAGCAGAAACAAGAGCGCGTCTCAGTGCGGGCGAAATACAAAAAGGAAATCGCCGATGTTCGGGCGACGGCTAAGCGTGATGATCGCTTTGTAAAAGTCTCTGTTTTGAAAATGGAGCAAGCAGCAGCACTCGCCGCACTCTCTGCGACGCACCAGCGCGAGCGCTCGGTGCTGTTCGCCCAACTCAACGACGCCGGCCCTGGCCACACGTTCGCGACGTACCTCGAGAAACAGGCCAATCTCGGCAGCGCGCCGGCGTTGGCGGCACTCGAGAAGTACGCCACCCAACGCGACACGGCTGTCGCTCGCGAGCGCGAAGATGATCAGCTTGAGATCGTTGCTCGCGTTGCCGGCAGCGAAAACAACGCCGTGCCCCCACTACCGATCAAGCACAGCGTTACCTGGCTGGGGTCTGTCAAATACAACCTCGGCGCAGACCGGCAGATCGTCGACGACCGCCTGTCGAAGCGCATCAAGCTAAACAGCGCAGCGGTCGGAAGTCCCGAGGCGATCGAAACCGCGTTGAGGTTCGCGACGGCGAAGTTTGGTCAAACGCTGACACTCACAGGGTCAAATGAGTTTCAGGTGCGCGCGGTCGAAATCGCGGTGCGGAAAGGTTTGGGCGTGCGCTTCGCAGATCCTGTGCTTGATGCCTACAGAGCCCGCCTCGAGGCAGAGCGCTTCGCTCCGAAACCCGCAAAAACACAAACAGCAAAACCGAAAGAAAGGAAGGAAGAAAATGCAAAAACTATCGCCAACACTGGAACGTTTGACCGGTTCGACCGATTCGCCCCACACCCCGAAATTGCCGGCAGAAGAAGTCGCGTGCAGGACGCGCCCGGCAGTGATGTGGCAGCGATTGCCGTCGACGGTGCGCTGCTATTGCCGCGTAATGCACCTGATCACATGGGATACGAACACGCCGACATTGATACTCGACTGCGACGGGACGGTTCTGGACGAAGCGGAATAGACGAAGCAGCACCGCTTTTACCATCCAAGCCTGAACCCGCTGCGAAGCCGTTGCCTGATCGCAGCGATAACGCGGCACCTGGCCAGCACTTCGGCAAAGTCTCTCTCACGCAAGCCCCCGGCTATGTCATCCAGAAAGTCAGCCGATCGGACGATGCGTGCGTTTCATACAAGTGGGAAGACTTCTCGCCGGAGCAGCAAGCCGTGCTTACCGCCGCAGCAAATGCCGCGCATGGTGAATCCTGGGGGGCGAGCAGCGTGCAGATCGGCGTTAACAAGGCCGGCAAGCCTGTGGCCGTGGCGAGCCGTAATCGAGGTGGCCGCGGTCGGTGAGAGAATTTTGTTTTGCTGTGATTGTGAGGTCTTTATGAACGCAACAGTCCAACCGCTTCGCGCCCGGATTCGCAAAAGTGGCGGGGAGTTTTTCGGCTATATCGAAAGAGACCGGAGGGCCGGGGCGGTCTTACGAGCCGCGACGCTGCCCGGTATCGTCAAAGCCTTGTTTGCAGCCGGCGTGCGCCAGATGTTCCCGGCAAGAGACACCATGCCGCAAGAAGAGTGCGAAACCGTGTCGCAATTCATGTTTGAGGAATACTACCTCGCCGCGAAAGCTGCCATGCTCAACACTCTGGCGCTGAACGAACCAGGTGACGCGGCACCGTTGCGAAACGCAACGCTGTACTACCTGCGGGCGTTCAATAACGATTACAAACGGGTGCGTGTCGCCCTTCTGACACGCCACGGCGTTCGTACATCGGTTTCCGACATTGCGTTGATCCACCACGAAACTGTGCTTTCCGCATTGCTCGCTTCCTGCGGCGCTACCCGCTGATAAAACCAAATCAACTCACTTTGATCATGAAACTCGTCTTCTTTGACACGGAGTTCACCGAGCTTGGGATTGATCCGCGCTTGATTTCCATTGGCCTTGTCTCCGACGACGGCGAACAGACGTTCTACGCGGAGTTGTCCGGCACCTACACGCCCGCCGACTGCGGCGATTTCGCACGTCTCGCAGTGCTGCCGAAGCTCGAAGCCGGAGAGGCACTCATAACCTTCGGCGAACTCGGCAAGCGTCTCCTGGCTTGGTTGGTAGCCTTCGGCGAGCCGGTTACGCTGGCATGCGACTCCCTCGCATGGGATTGGCCGTGGGTTCATGAGATTTTCGGTGAGCTTGGGACGTGGCCGGATAACCTGGATCACCAACCAGAAATTCTGCGCAAAGAAACTGAATTTAATCTAGCCGTTGAACGCGCCTTTGCTGGCGGCTTACGCCGGCATCACGCGCTCGATGATGCCAAGGCGAACCGGTTGGGCTGGCTGGCAATGAACGGCACGACAAAGGAGTCGCAATGAGTACGCCGGAAGGTATCGAGGTCGAATTCAACCATGCAGATCAGTTTGACGTTCTGCAAATGCGGTGCCGGCTGGGTGGCGAGGATTTCTCGGTTTACTTCACCTCGCTCTGGTGCCCCTTCTCCGACTACGTTCGTTTTTTCGAAGCTATCGCGAAGGGCGAAACGTCTTGCCGCTTTGAATGGGATCCAGAAGGCCCCTACGGGTGCATGCGCTGGGAGCAAAGTGATCCCGATACGGGATTCCTGACGGTCGAGTGGCGCGACCACGAAGACACCTTCGACCATCGCATCTTGCTCAACACTCGGCAGGTAGTGGGTGCGTTTTATAACGCGTTTCGCGGTTTCGTTGAATCCCTAGTTTACGATCCGCTGCGCTATGAGTCGATCAGCGCCGAAGCCGCGTTTGCGATGGTGATCGGCGACACGACGACGGGTGACTTGGCACGCCTGCTCGTCGAGTTAAACGCCAAGGATGCCGATGCACTGATTCAGACGCTCTGTCGCGTGATTGGGAAGCGGATAGCAGGAGAGTCACGGCTGTGTCAGCCTCTTGCCTATTACCGCGAGGCGGTGAAAGCCGGCGTGCCGGCGACGGAGTTCTCTCGAACATGGATTCCTGGCGATTGGGACGCCATGAGCAGGGAACAGCGATTGAATGAGGTCGAGAACGTGATTTACAAAGGCGGGACGCCGAGTTGGTATGGCGCCAATCTTCGGCAATTAAAGTCGCCTTACCTTGATCAATGGCTCGAAACCGAGGTCATCAAGTGTTGAAATCTGGAATATGCACGGAGGATATATCTTGATGAGAGCGGCAAAAAGGCGTGACCTGACGCTGCGACCACCAGAGTTCATCATCATCAAGACCACCCGGAAACCACGTTACCGGCTTGCCGACCTATTGGCTCAAATGCCTCCTGGCCCCTTGGCTCTGGACGAAGAAATGCGAGCATGGGAAAGCGCATCGCCGATCGGCAAGGAGATCTTGTGAGCGAAAACCGCAGAATATCTGGCATGAAGACCACGCTCTTTGTTGATTTCGACGGTGTGTTTCACGCGATGGACTCCCGCGATCTCGAATATTGTGGGAACGCGCTGGTCGTAGCAGATAACCCGGCGCTTTTTCAATGGGCGCCACTGCTGTGGCAGATCATCGAACCGTATTCGGTTGCGATTGTGGTTCATTCGTCTTGGCGACACTTGTACCCAGCAGACGAACTGATCGCCCGATTCCCTGCGGTTATGCAGCCGTGCATTGCGGGGGTTACCGAGGGCAGAGATCGCCACCAAAGTATTCTCAACTATGTCTGTATGCACGACGTGCAGCGCTTTGCTGTTCTGGACGACTCGCCGGAAGCCTTCCCAGAAAACTGGCCGAATTTGATTGTGTGCGACCCTCAATGGGGCATTAACGATGCCGATGTGTTGTCGCAAATTCGCCGTTTTGTCGAAGGCTAAACAAGGTGATCAGTAAATGAAAATCGCGATCTACTCCGATCTGCACCGCGAGATTGCAGCAATTGAGTCCCAGCTTTGGGAGCCGCCCGAACTCGATGTTGACGTGGTGATTCTTGCCGGTGATATTGGCAGTCACACGCGCGGCCTGTCGTGGGCGTCGACAGCATTTCAGCAGCCGGTTGTCTATGTAGCCGGCAACCACGAATACTACGACGCGCACCTGGGCTTGTTGGATGAGATGAAAAAACCGGCCTGGGAGCATTCCGGCGTGCATTTTTTGGAACGGCGCAGCCTTGAGCTGGACGGCACCGCAGCAGTGCTCGCTACGCAGCGCGTGCGCTTTCTTGGTTGCACGCTATGGAGCGGATTTGATCTGCACGGCTCCGACAAGGCAGAGGCGTACATGGATGTCGCCCGGCGGGGCATTAACGACTATTGGATGATCCTGGCGCGTGGCGGCAAGCATCTGGAGCCTCGCGATACGCTCAAGCTGCACCGAACCGCTGTACGCTGGCTTGATGCCGAACTCGCAAAGCCGTTCGCCGGTAAGACTGTGGTGGTAACTCACTTTGCGCCGCATCGCCAATGCGTAGCCCGGCAGCATGAAGGCAGCGACGTGTCGCCTTACTTCGTTACAGACCTCTCGTGGCTGATGGAAAAGCATCGCATCGCGCTTTGGTGCTACGGACACACGCACACGAATAGTGATTTTGTGACTAAAGACGGGTGCCGGGTGGTGTCCAACCAAAGGGGCTACCCGAGCGAGGGCGAACAAGGCTTCCGGCCTGACTTGGTGATCGAGGTTTGATGATGAGTTACGTGATGGTCGACGTTGAGGCAGATGGTCCAATCCCTGGTGATTTCTCAATGATCTGCCTTGGCGCGGTGATTGTAGAAACGGCGCTAAGTCGGACGTTCTACGGGAAATTTCGTCCCATCTCGGAACGTTGGGTTCCCGAAGCGCTGGCCGTCAGCGGCTTTACTCGGGAGAATGCCTTGGCGTTTGACAACCCGTGCGAGGTCATGGCTCGGTTCGAGAAGTGGGTTCAGGAAAACACGAACGGGCGCCCGATCATGATTTCCGATAACGCTGGATACGACTGGCAGTTCGTCAACTGGTACTTCCATCACTTTTTAGGGCGAAACCCTTTCGGGCATAGCGCGGTGGATCTCGGATCGCTTTACAAAGGCGTTGCAAGAGACATGTTCACGAGCTTCAAGCACCTGGCCAAGACGCCGCATACGCACAACCCGGTTGACGATGCGACGGGCAATGCCGAGGCTTTGCTGTCCATGAAGACGGAGTTGGGACTGAGGATTTCGCTCAAGTGAGAGGATTTGGTTTTGTGAAAAATGCACCGTTGTTGCTGTTTATCGATACGGCAAACCGATTGGGCTGGATCGTAGCGCGTGTGGACACCGAAGAGAGATGAAGACGATCACATTCATCAGGCACGCCGAGAGCATCGCGAATGCGGGCGGTATCACGATGCCGCACGACGCTATTCCACTCTCTGCCTTGGGCCATCGCCAGGCCGCTGCCTTGGCGACTGCGCTCAATGTTGAACCGTCCACGGTCTTCGTATCCCGCTTCATACGCACTCATGAGACGGCAACACCTTTCTGCAACCGCCATGCACTGACGTCGCAGATACACCACAGCCTACATGAATTCTCGGTGATCGATCCTGTTTTGATTGAAGGTATGGACGGCGCGCAGCGCAAGCCCTTTGTGAAGGACTACTGGGACAATCCAGACCCGCATCGCCGGCTTGGGCAGAACGCCGATACCTTCGCCGAGTTCGAGGCCCGCGTGCGCTCATTCATTGTCAACATGGAAACCATGCCGGACGGCACGGTGGTCTTCGGCCACGGTATCTGGTTCCGGTTATTGCATTGGCTGTCGCTGGGCTACCGTGTCAGCGATGCAGGCGAGATGCGCGCCTTCCGGCGCTTCCAGCAAGCCTTACCCATGCCGAATTGCGCCACGTTTTCCTTGGCTCATGCAGGAGGGCAGCGATGGAGTATCCAAGCCGACACGACGCTAACGCACCGAATTGCAGCCATCAAAAATCCGGATATGTCGTGAGGGATCTATGAACGGTTATATTTGGATGCTGGGCGACGTGCACGGCAATTTCGATCACGTTCTGGAAACCGTGTCCGCATCGGGAGAGACGCCTGAGGCAGTGATCTTCTTGGGGGATATGGAGTGCCCTGCGCCGTTTTCGGAATGCGTCGCTGCGATTGAGGCCACGGGCATCCAGTGCTGGGCGATTCCCGGCAACCACGACACCGACAGCGCCGAGAATTATGCAAACCTATGGGGTGACCGGCTCTTTCAGGAAAGAAATCTCCACGGGCGCGTTGCCGAAATTGCTGGGGTGCGCGTTGCGGGACTGGGCGGTGTTTTTCGAGGCGCTATTTGGTATCCGCAAGAAGGTATGGAAGACCCGTTGGTGCCAGGATGGAACGATTTCGTCGAGAGTCAGAATGTGCGACGGCCTTGCCGCTTGCGGGTGGTCTCTGATGAGCTTACGACGTCGATCGTCAGCCGTGACGGGGTGTTGCGGAAACACCAATCGTCGATTTTTTACGAAGACTGGCTGCAACTCTATGCGCAGACCGCCGATATTCTGGTGACGCATGAAGCGCCGGATTGTCATCCGAATGGCTTTGGCGCGATCACGTCGCTCGCGCAATCGTTGAGGGTGAAGTTCGCGTTCCACGGGCACCATCACGACAGCTTGAATTTCCGGACGCACGATGAACGGCTGGGCTTCACGGCACATGGCGTCGGGTTTATGGGAATCACCGACATGTTCGGCGGTTTGGTCCGTGTGGGCGCTTTTGATGAGTCTGTCGAACCGAGGGCAAAGTCATGATGGCGCGAATTGCTACAATTCGTCATGGATTTTCTAGTTGCGGCTTTGGCTGCGCCGCCCGGAGACTGGCATGAAGAAGCTGGACCCTGCTTCTCTCGAAGTTTTGGCCGCCATCGGTGCCTGGACGCTGCATAACGCGCAAGGGAAGCCGGAGGTAGCGGAAACTATTTTCAACGACTTGATCTATCAGTTCCAGGGGCGTTATCCGCATCACAAATTGCTTGCCCATTGGACACAGGAAGCCAAAAAGCCATTTCGTGATGTTCCTGATACCGGAAAAATTCAGATAATCACCGTGGCGAGTCGATTGTCGGCTCGATTGCCGTCAGGCGAGGTGTTGTCGTACGACATGGAAGATGCGCGTGAACTCGCCGAGGAGCTGCATAAGCGAGGCGCGGCGGCTGATGATATTGTTTGTGCCGTCGATGAACAGGATGACGACAGGGCTCGCATAGTTTCAGGCGTTCACGCTGCCCTCATCGCAGAGCGCATGTGGCGACTCGAAAGTTTGGAATGGGGCAAGGACTCAAATGAGGCGAGGCAAAAAAAGACGGGTAAGTCGTTGATTTAATGCTTCGTGCGGCTGCTACTGCTTAACAGTTCTGTAGCAAGCCCAATTTGTATCACAGTGAGGCGTTCTCGGTTGCAACCCGTGTGGGGCACTTATGTTGGTATCACTCCCCGGCGCAAGGCGGCTAGAGCTAAGATTTTAGGTCCAACATTGCTCTCGACGATCCTCTATCGACTCGATAATATCTGTGACCGCGTTCCGAATTTCGCGGACAAGTTCGCTGTCTGGAGCTTGGCACGAAAAATCACAAGGATCCATGTTGTGCCGGGAAATGCTCCGTCGAAGCTGAATCAATCGGTACAACGGAATACTGAGCTCTGCGAATGGTTTGCGCTGAAGGCGGAGGATTAGCCTTTCCGTATCCTGGCGAAGGTCCGTTGCCGTGCGGGAATTGCGTTGTTCTGCAGAATGAAAATCAATAGCCAAGCGCTCAACAGCCCGAAGGTCGATGCATACCTGGGAAGCAGCTTCGCGTTTCTCTTTTCGACGTTCGCGGCTAAGTGTCGCTTTGTGGACGGCGTACCATCCACCGAAAGCCAACACCCAGGTTACGAGGTTTGTAGAACTCTCGGCCCAAGCCATTTCAGTTGGGGGCCGATTTCGCCTGGCTGGATACTATGTAATCGCGAATTTCTTCGACAAGACTGAGGTCGCTTGAATGCAGGCTAAGTCTTTTTAGCAGAGTCTGGGGGTCAAAACCCTCTTCCCTGACCAACCCCCCGAACGATTCCTCAAGAAATGACGAGGCTAGACCACGGGCTCCATCTAGTTCGATGTCAATGACGCCATGTACTCGACGCAACGCTGGTACTAGATGTTCTTGCCTAAAAGCTTGCCCGCTAAAGGGACCGTCAGACAAATAGCGACCGGCAGGATAGCGCCCAAAGTCGCGTGCAACATTAATCACTGTTTTTGTCTCCATTTCGGTCTCGCTTAAGCGTGACGCTCTTGCAACGGCACACGCCAGTAGATCAGCGTGCCTCGAATACTATCACTATAGTTGCCCGAGGTCGTCCGGCCGCTCCGTGAATCATATCGCCCTCGGTTGCTCAACACAACCGCGACGCCTTTTGGTACGTTCTCTACAACGTCGATAATGTTGCCAAGTCCGTGTCCACGCCCCGCCATCCCCGTTTGGCTACGGCCTTCATTGATCGCTTCTTTAATGCAATCGGCATCATTGACCGGCAGTCCCAGGCTTTCCATTTGTCGGATCAGCCACGGCCTTTTTACCGGAAGTGTCGCTGGTATGCCAACACCAAGATCGCAAAAAACGACACTCAAATAACCATCTTTGGCTTGCGAAAACATCCACCAGTCCTTGATGTCTGGAAAGTTCATCCCGTCATCTCGAAGGTCGTCATATGCGTGATGCACCGCGTTTGCCATCGCTTCTGCAAGCCCCCCCAAAATGTCATCAACCAGCGGTGCGGAAATTTGCTCCTCAAATGCTTCAATCACCGGTGCGCAAATCGTGTTGTCGACCAAGTGCCCCCGCGCAATACGCCAGTGAACTACATCCTCTCGGGTCGGTTGGCAGCCTGATTTGTGATGGCACAGTGCAAAAATGCCGATCTGCTCCAAAACCTGGCTTGCCCGATCGTTAGCTGGTGCCGTACATCGGACAGCCACCCTACCATTTCGATAGTCAATTAGTCGGGTTAGTTCCGCGTAAAATAGCAGTGTTCCTCCTGAGATGAAACGCGTCGTTCGGGAGAAGTCAATCAGCAACGTGCGATCTGAGTGCTGGTGGAAATGAGTACGCAAATCAACGAAAAACTCCATCAATTGCCTACGAGCATCCGGGTGATCGCAATCGAACACCTTGGGAGCGCGAATACAGCATGCTCGGGGGTTCGCGTCGCGATCCTCTTTACTTCGCGTTTTGCGTCTTCGGGGGCGTCTATGCCATTCGGCTCTTACTAAAGCTCTTGCAAGCCTGTCTCTGATTCGTATTTGCCGCTCACGGTCGTCTCGCGAAAAATGTTTCATGGAGCCAAATGATAGCGAATGCGAGACTTTTTTACAGAAGAATATTCTGTTTGCAGGCTGCTTCATTGTGCAACCCACGTCTTTCCCGTTCATGTGGGCAATTGTCCCGTTGCTACCCCATCTTCTCCGCCAATTTCTCTGCCTGCAAGTGCGTGTACCGTTTGAGCATCTGTAGCGTCTTGTGGCCCGAAACAGCGGCCAGATCAATGACCGTGAAGTCGCCGCGCTCTGCGAGTCGTGACAGTGATTCGTGGCGAATGTCGTGCCATGTGTAGTCCGCGATGTCTGCTCGCGCGCAAGCCCGCTCAAACGCCTTGTAGAGAGTCATCCTGCCGAGGGGGATGACACGACCATCAAGGCTCTGCGGCAGGCTCTTCAATGCGTCCAGCGCGCGGCTAGAAAGCGGGACGGCTCGCGGTTCTTCGGTCTTAATCTTCGATGGATCGAGTAAAAGCGCAAGCCGGCGTTTCTTGTCGATGTTCTTCCATTCCAGAGACAGCAACTCACCCTGCCGCATCGCAGTCTCAACAGCCAGCGTCACCGCCGGCGCGAGCCACGGATTACCGCTCTGCTTGCATTCTGCTTCCAGCATCGACCATTTCGCTTGCGTCAACCTTCGGTCGCGTCCTCGGCCACCTTTGGGCTTTCGGATGCTCCGCACAGGATTGCCGGCAGGAAGGACAATCGAAAACTCCTTCTGCGCCACATCGAGCACCTTGCTGAGCATGTCTAGCTCCGTCTTCACGGTCGCCGCGCTGACGCTCGGTGCAGTGTCTCTGCTGAGCTTGTAGCGAGGGTCCGGGTCAGATAGACGCTCGTCGCGATACTTCACGACGACGGCCGGCGAAATCGCGGTTAGTGCATACTTACCGAGCCTTGCCGTCAAAGCAGTGAGCTTGTATTTCCAGGCTTTCCCGCGATAGTGGTGTGGGGCATAGTCGATCGAAAAGCTTTTTGCAAGATCGGCGAAAGTCGTCGTCTCCGCTTCCTTTCGCGGCATGTAGACGCCCATCCTAATTTCGCGCTCGACTTCGGCGGCCCATATTTCGGCATCACTCTTCTTGGCGAACGTGCCGTACACCGCTGGATGTCCTTTCCGACGCACAGCAGCTTGCCAGCCTCCGTTATCGCGTTGCGTGATTGTGGCCATTTTCTGCGTCGCTCCGTTCTGTTCGAAACAGGTGGATTGTCGCACAGTTGTTGCCGAAATTGCGTTAATACTATTAAAATCGCTGTAATACAACGAGTTAAAATATACATTTACTCCCCTGCTAAGGGAGCATTCGGGCACAAACCTGAATCGAGGGTTCGAATCCCTCCGTCTCCGCCAGAATGACGTTTTGCAACGTCCCATGAAGTAGCATAACCCGCCAGAACCTCAGTGTTCTCGCGGGTTTTGTCTTTCTGGGCGTCCCATGCCGTGTCTTGAC
>Ga0316604_10000280_pt1 | contig 72444 bp, 68 predicted proteins | sample OWC_soil_day20_C_FD_207650 | JGI IMG/M metagenome (GOLD analysis project Ga0316604, IMG submission 207650) | Wetland soil microbial communities from Old Woman Creek delta, Ohio, United States - OWC_soil_day20_CT | ecosystem: Environmental > Terrestrial > Soil > Wetlands | place: USA: Ohio... | reverse complement strand
AAAAATCTGAAAACCGGTGGTACCTTGAATACCAGCAGGGCAATTATTATCTGCAGGCCAATACCACTCAATACAAGACGGAAATTGATCTTCTTTTTGTTGTTGGAAAATAAGTAAGCAAGTCCCAGGATGAGTAAAATACCAAAAAGGCCCTGAAAACGTCCCATAAGCTAATTTAGATCTAGTAAGGAGCGAAGGTAAAAAACATTAGGGAAATATATAGGGGGATTTTGGTGCTAATTAAGTGGTTTACCCCAATAAAAAAGCTGATTTTGGTTGGGAATGAATGAAGTGGGGAATGAGTGTGATGTATAGAATTTAATTACATGTGATGGGGAGGGGATCCACTTTGCCCCCTATCAAAATTGCGCCTTATAAATATAATTTTATATCTAAATTGTCATTTCAATCGATTACATAAATGAAAAACTGGACACTTTTCCTGGCAGCCGCCTACTGGCTATCCGCCTGTACAAGCCCAGGACCGGCAAAAGACCAACAATCAGATTCCACGGCCATGAGAAAAAAACTCGGCCCATCCCCCGTACTGGATGCTACTACCGCCATCTCACACATGCAGGTGGAAAAAGGACTCGAAGTACAACTCGTAGCGTCGGAACCGTTGATCACAACCCCGGTAGCTATGACCTTCGACGACAAAGGCCGTATGTGGGTAGTCGAAATGATGGGGTACATGCCCGATACCGTAGGTACTGGCGAAGATGTGCCCAACGGCAAAGTGGTGATCTTAGAAGATACCACCCATGATGGCGTTGCCGACACCCGCAAAGTACTCCTGGACTCGTTGATCCTGCCACGTGCTATCTGTCTTGTTCCCGGCGGCTTTTTGCTGGCCGAACCACCCAAACTCTGGTTCGTCCCGGTCAAAAACGACGTAGCCGGCAATCGTGTACTGATCGATGACAAATACACCGAAGGCGGCAACGTAGAGCACCAGCCAAACGGTCTGCTTCGCGCTATGGACAACTGGATCTACAATGCAAAATCGGATAAACGCTACCGCCAGATCAATGGCAAATGGGTAAAACAGGATACCCACTTCCGTGGTCAGTGGGGTGTAAGCCAGGATAACTTTGGCCGTCTTTACTCTAACAATAACTCGGAAAACGTACTCGGCGATTACTTTCCACCCGGCCTTGGCGCCCGCAATCCTAACCAGAAAACAATTGCTGGTTACGACGAGAAGATCGTTCCCGACAACCGTGTCTATCCCATTCACCCGACACCCGGTGTGAACCGTGGTTATATGAAAGGTATCCTCGACGATAGTCTACGCCTGGTAGAAATGACCGCGGCCTGTAGTCCGCTCGTTTACAGGGGGAGCCTCTTAGGCAAAGAATACGACAACAACATTTTCGTCGCTGAGCCTTGCGGTAACCTGATCAAACGCAACATCATCCAGGATAGCGGCTATATTGTAAAAGGTCGTCAGGCCTACCCGAAAAAGGAATTCCTCGCCAGCGATGATGAGCGTTTCCGCCCGGTAAGTCTCTACGACGCACCCGATGGCGCCCTTTATATCGTCGATATGTACCGTGGTATCATCCAGCATAAGACATACCTGACGCCGTATCTCAAGGACGAGATCAAAAGCCGTAACCTCACCAACCCACTCAATTGTGGTCGTATCTACCGCATTGTCCCTGCCGGCGCCAAAATGAAGCCGATGGCACTGGACAATAACCCTGACAAGCTCTTTGCGCTGTTAGAGAATCCCAACGGTTGGATCAGGGATAAGGCACAACAGATGATCATTGATCATCATTATACACAGCTCATTCCACATTTAAAAGAACGCCTGCATCAGGAAGGTAATACCTATGGCGCTATTCATGCTTTATGGACCCTGGAAGGTTTAGGGGCTTTATCATATAATGAAATTGATTTCCTGCTGCACCAGAAAAACCCATATCTGCAGGCAGCAGCTATCTCCGCGCTGCCATCGGTCAAATCTCATGGAGCTACTGCCGGATTAAGATCTGGTTCAACTACCGGCGCTTTAGCATCTCCAGCAGCGACTATCACTTTAAGATCTGGTTCAACTACCAGCGCTTTAGCATCTCCGGCAGCTACCGCCACCTTAACATCGTTAGAGAATAATGTATTCCTCGCGCCATACATCGCGTTGGTGTTGCCTTACCTCCCTAACAGTTCCGACCTGCAAACAAAATTGATGACCCACTATGCAAACGACCGTTATGTAGCAGATGCGATCATCAATAATAACAGCGGCAAAGAAACCCAACTCTTATCTCAACTAATAAAAATAAATCCTGATACCACCCTTGCCATGCGTCGTCATCTCGAAGCCATCATCAAGGATATCGAGACACATCGCAAGGCAAAAATCACCGACGCCCTTGTCAAAGAATACCCAAAAGGCGCCAAACTTTTCGCCAATATCTGCCAGACCTGCCACGGAAAAGATGGAGAAGGGATCAAATCACTCGCCCCTCCGCTCAACCAGTCGCAGCTCGTTACCGGTGATAAGAATCGACTGATTTCCATAGTGTTATACGGCCTTACCGGACCTATTGATGTAAATGGAAAACACTACAAAGCACCCGAAATCAGTGCCGATATGCCCGGCATTGGCAGCAATGACGAATTCAATGATCAGGACATCGCCGAAGTGCTCAGCTTCATCAGAAATTGTTGGAGTAACCAGGCACCGAAGGTAACGGAGAAGGATATACAGGAGGTAAGGAAGAAGTATAAAGGCAGACAAAAGCCGTTCACAATAGAAGAACTGAACTAAGCAATATAGCGTCGAATTAAGTAATGAAAGACTCGAATTAACTATCTCTGATTTTATTTGTGGTTGGACTGCCGTCCAACCACAAATAAAATCCCCTCAAAAAAATGGGCTGATTGCGTAGCAATCAGCCCATTTTTTTGCAATTATTTAAAGAAGAAAAACTACTTCGCCATCAATTCCTCATCAGAAAAAACAACATCCGTATAATCCTTAATCTCATTATAAACCGTATCCCTCTCCACCGGCCTTCTTCCTGCCTGCTTAATCAACATCGCCAACTGCGCCGTATTCATACTCGGATTCTGCTCCTCAGCACCCGCCATTGAATAAATCTTCGTCGTATCATCTATCGTCCCATCCAGATCATTCACCCCAAATGACAGCGTCAACTGCGCACTCTGCCTACCCAACATCGGCCAATAAGCCTTCAAATGCGGGAAGTTATCCATATACAAACGAGCTATCGCATACAAACGAAGATCCTCAATCACAGAAACCTCACCCACATGCTCCATCTCATTATCCTTATTCCTAAATTTCAAAGGAATAAACGTATTAAACCCATGCGTCTCATCCTGCAACTGCCTTAATCTCTCCATATGATCCACCCTATGCCAATACTGCTCAATATGCCCATATAGCATAGTCGCATTCGTATGCATGCCTAAATTATGCGCCGCTCTATGAATATTCAACCATCCATCCGCATCCACCTTATCATGACAGATCTGCGCCCGGATCTCCGCATTAAAGATCTCCGCACCTCCGCCTGGCAATGATTGCAATCCGGCATCATGCAGCTTCTTCATCCCTTCTTCCACACTCAGCTTCGCTTTGCGGAACATATAATCCAACTCCACCGCTGTAAACCCTTTCAGATGCAGATCCGGTCTATGCGCCCTGATCTTCTGCAACAGCTCCACAAAGAAATCCAGGTTCATCTTCGGATGCACCCCACCCACAATATGTACTTCTGTCACCGGCTGCCCGTCATACTTCTTCACAATATCCAGCATCTGGTCAATGCTCAGTTCCCAACCCTCTTCCTTATTCTTATAAAGCTTTGAATATGAACAGAATTTACAAGTGAAAATACAAACGTTCGTCGGCTCGATATGGAAGTTCCTGTTGAAATAGGTCTTATCTCCATGCATACGTACCCTCACGAAATTGGCCAGTGCGCCCACATAGCCCAGCTCGCCTTTTTCAAACAGCAGTATGCCCTCATCAGTAGTCAATCGCTCACGCGCGAGCACCTTTTCACCAATGGTCTTCAATGCTTTATCCAGCCTGGAATCCTGCAACAGCGTTTCTACTGCAGGATAATCGTTTTGAGTTATCATCTCTAATTCACTTTTATTATCTTATAAGTCTTTGCCTTACTATTTCGGTAAATTAACTTTACAAAATAAACACCATTTGGCTCATTTACCAAATCAAAAGTGAAACGATTGCTGCCATCGATATTGGAGCCACGCTGTTTAGCGATCAACTGCCCCGAAGTATTATACACCCCAATGAAATCCAGATTGTCCGGCACCTCCAGGAAGGTTACATACACCTGCCCCGAAGTCGGAACCGGCCCTACCGCAATACCCTTTTCCTTCAGGTAAGCCGGGGTAGACCGGGTAATGATATTGATATTATCCAGGTAAATATTGTTCTCCGCATTGCTCACATTTCTGAATACCACCCTGAACTGCCCTTTCTTAATAATCGGCGTCAGGTTGATAGAGTCCCTGCGCCACTGGGCTGCCGTAGGTACAAACTCAGAAGTTTTGGGTGTGGTGGTCGTTACCAGCGTCTTACCCCATTTATTATACAGGGTATCGTAGGTCTGTGAACAGTCGGAAGTGGTCATTACCAGCAGACTATCCCATAAATCATTTGTACTACCATTCACATCGGAGTAAGTAGCCGCCGCCACATCGAAGAAGAGGAAGATGGAATCCACGCCGCTAGGATCGATGGTCGGTGTGCGGATATCGTCTATTTCACCATTTACATCGTAAGCCAGGTTGCGCATCTCAATAGCGTAGTAACTGCTATCGCCACGGGTCACCGCCGTCCTTTCCCAGGTATATGAACCATCCGGGTTAGAGATCTCCCAGCCGGCAGGCGGGAAGGTGGAGCTTTCGAAACCTTCTTTCAGCGGGAAAGTAATATTGTTATAATAGCTTGTAGTCGTCCACGCAGTGTCGTTAGTCTCATCGTCATCAGCCGAGCCATTCGGCAGGGTCGTGAAGGCTTTCAGTATATGCTCGCCTACATCGAGAGTGCTGTTAGCCAGACTCACGGTATCCGTTTTCAAAGCCGCCAGACTACCCGTCCATGCGGTCGTATACACGGTACCATCGTCTACCTGGTAGTTGATATTTACTTTGGTCAGTGTTGTCAAACCAAAGTTTTTCAGGATCACGGAAGGGGTAATGCTCGCATCACACTGTTGGTTGTACGGGGTGATCACGGATTCCACTTCGGCATCCAGTGTTTTCAGATTCAGTGGCGTACAGCCGTCGGAAGTGAGGAGCGAAGCCCTGTCGTCGGTGAGGGTAGCACGGATCACGTCTACCTGTTCTGTAGTAAAAAGTACCAGGCAGGCATCATCTGAATAGTCCATGTAGTTTTCGAACATATACCCCGGATTGGAGGTCGCGCATTGGTCAACCTGTGGCCATGCCGGACAGCCATAAGTGGCCTTTGCCTGTTTAGGGGTATCGTCGATACCGTCATCTGCCGCACAGGCATCTTCATCTCCCCATATGTGACGGAGGTTGAAGTAGTGACCTATTTCGTGGGTGGCAGTACGGCCTTTATTGTAGGGAGAGGCAGCGGTACCCGTAGTACCGAAACCGGTATAATCAATGACAACGCCCTGTTGGTTGTCTGCATATAATCCAGGGAAAGTAGCGACACCCAGGTACCCGCTTTCCAGGTGACATACCCAGATGTTCAGGTATTTAGTGCCATCCCATTGGTCAGCGCCACTGGAACTGGCGAACTTTACGGCCTTGGCAGCTGAAGTAATGCTAAAACTTGATTTTGTAGTAGTTACGCGCTCTATCCCACTTGTTACTTCACCTGATGGTGTACGCTGTGCCAGACAAAACTGGATCTTGGAATCTCCAACCAGTGTTTTCCATACACTCGGCAGAATGCTGGTATCTGTGTTCAAAGCAGCATAGTCCCTGTTCAGTACATCGATCTGTGATTGTACCTGTGCGTCGGTAACGACAGCTGTGTTTTGCAGTACAATGTGAACGACTACAGGAATGGTAACGGTGTTGTATGTAGCGGTCGTTTTGGCCTCTGCTCTGGTTAATTTGATAGCAGAAATCTTTGAGCGGTTGCGTGCTTCAATCTTATCACGTAGTACCTGCAAGGATGGATTTTCCTTGATCTGTTCCTGAACAGCTATTTCGGTGCCACACTGGCGTTGGCCCAATGCAGGTAATGATAGGAAGACGGTTAGGATAAAAAGGGTAAAATTGCGCAAAGTTCAAGTTTGAAAGTTAAAATTAGCGGCTGTTGTCCGAAAATTCGGGGAAAGTTACAATCTTTTGTCACACACTTTAAAGATATTTTTCAAAAATTAGGGAGTCATTTTGAATGTATTCCTAACTATTTATAGGGGGAGATAATTCAAAAAGAGACCCATGATTTCAGGAAAGTCCTTCTGTAACAATTGATTGGCTCTCGACTGTTTGACCGCGATTTTTTCAAATTGTTTAAACGCATTCCTGGTATATTTCGTATTTATGGGATTTTTTGAACAAATACCCAATAAAAAAGGGCAGCTCACCAGAGCCGCCCTTTTGCTAAATTTATTTCCAAAGATTACAGGTTCGCCTGAATCTTCTTTTCCAATACTGAACGAGGCGCTGCACCTACTTGCTTATCAACTACCTGACCATTCTTAATGAAAAGGATCGCAGGAATACTTGTAATTCCATAATTGATGGACAACTGAGGATTCTGGTCAACATTTACTTTACCAACATTAACCTTACCAGAGTAATCTTTAGAGAGCTCTTCGATCACTGGACCGATAGCGCGACAAGGACCACACCATTCTGCCCAGAAATCAATTACGCTCAATTTGTCTGAGCTCAACACTTCGTCTTGGAAGTTGGAATCAGTGAATTCTAATGCCATGTTATTAGTATTTATAAAAATTTTTAAAATCCTGTAATTAATTATGCAAGAATCAAACCGGGCGCAAATTACTGCTTTTTTGGCATGTTCTGCAAATCGTTATATCGATTATTTACGATGCAAGTTAAATCATTTTTATTCGCCTACTTATTGATAGTATCTATATAAGTATCAACTTCCGGCGAATTGGTTCTTTTGTCCGCATTATTGGTTATATCTCCGGTCCTGCATTAAAATTCTTTCGTTCAGGAGCTTTAAAAGTTCCTTTACTTCGCCGTTTCTATATACACATCCAGATCAGGCTGTTTCGATAGGAAATGCGCCAGCTCATCATTCATCTCAATATGCTTATTAAACGTATGCATCTTGACCTGCAGATCATTATCCCTATCCACCAACTGTAAGAACAACTCACTCGACCCCGGATATTTATTAATATTATCTACTAAAAAGTCAACCAGATCACGTGTGATGAACTTCGGCATTGTCACTAACCCTACCTTCTTCGTATGCGTCTTCTTCACTTCCTGCAATAACTGTATACTACCTACCTTAAACTCATACTCACTATCATTAAATCGTCTTGCCTTAAATCCTCCATTGATAAACAAACACAATCCCGTTTTCAAATAAGGCGCAAACCGGATAAAGTCCTCACTCCACAGCGCAAACTCAAACTTCCCGCTATAATCTTCCACCGTCATAATGCCAAACTGTCTGTTGTTTCGGGATATACGCTCCTGCGCGCCCGTTACATACACCGCCAGTCTGAAGTTCTTTTCACGGCCTGGCTTACCACCCCCCGGAGCTGTTATCTCCGCTTGATATTCAACCAGTTCCGATACCTTATTCATATTATAGAACCTGCTCTCAAATCGATAATCATCCAGCGGATGCCCGGAAATGTAGATCCCCGTCACCTCTCTCTCATTATTCAGCTTCAGGATCAACGGCCATGGATCACAATTTGGCAGTTTCGGCGGTTCTATCGCCGGCATATCTTCATCGCCAAACAAACTACCAATATTAGAAGACCCTGCGGTTACCTGGTTCCCGAATTTCACAATCTTATCCAAACCCGTCGTCATATCATTCTCCGGCTTAAAGAAATACTGTGCTCTATGCAACGCCGGGAAACAATCAAACGCACCCGACATAGCCAGGGCTTCCAGCGATTTCTTATTTACCGCACGTTGGTTCACACGCTTGATCAGGTCAAAGATATCCTTGAAGGTGCCCTCTTTTTTACGCTCTTCCAGAATGTTCTCTACCGCTGCTTCACCCACACCTTTCAAACCTGCCAGGCCGAAACGGATCTGCCCCATCTTGTTCACCGCAAAACCTTTGAAAGATTCATTCACATCCGGCGGCAATACGTCAATACCCATACGCTTGGCTTCTTCCATGAAGAAGGTGATCTTTTCAATATTGCTCGCACAGTTCAGTACTGCCGCCATGTACTCAGCAGGGTAGTGGGCCTTCAGGTACGCCGTCTGGTACGCCACAAATGCATAACAGGTAGAGTGTGATTTGTTGAACGCATAGGATGCAAATGCTTCCCAGTCCGTCCACACCTTCTCACATATCTTCAGATCATGGCCGTTCTTTTCACAACCGTCCATGAACTGTTTCTTCATTTTGTCCAGTACCGCCTTCTGCTTCTTACCCATGGCTTTACGGAGTACGTCCGCATCACCTTTGGAGAAGTTCGCCAGCTTCTGACTCAGCAACATTACCTGCTCCTGATATACCGAGATACCATAAGTATCACGCATGTATTCCTCCATCTCCGGCAGGTCATACACCGTCTCTTCCAGACCATGTTTACGACGGATGAACAACGGAATGTACTCCAGTGGCCCCGGACGGTACAAGGCGTTCATTGCAATCAGGTCATCAAATCTATCGGGCTTCAACTCACGGAGGTACTTTTGCATACCGGGCGACTCGAACTGGAACGTTGCGTTCGTCTCTCCCTTCTGGTACAACTCGTAAGTACGTGCATCATCCAGCGGAATATCGTCGATAGAGATTACTACCCCGTGGTTCATTTTGATCAGTTCCAGCGCACCCTTGATGATGGTCAGGGTTTTCAGACCCAAAAAGTCCATCTTGATTACACCGGCGCTTTCAATGATACTACCTTCAAACTGGGTTACCAGCAGATCAGAATCCTTCGCTGTAGACACCGGTATCAGGTCGTACAGATCCTTTGGCGCAATGATAATACCTGCCGCATGGATACCTGTATTTCGTACGGACCCTTCCAGTACGCAGGCCTCGCGGAGCACTTCGCCCTGCAGGTCGTCGCCTTTGATGATCTCGCGGAGTTTCCTTACGTTTTCAAGGTCTTCGGGTCCGAGTCCCTCTTTCTCTGCCAGACTCTTCTCACCCTCATCGATCGGGGCATTGAAGATACGGTCCAGCTGTATACCCGGTTTATCGGGCACCATCTTGGCCAGCATATTGGATTCTACCAGTGGCAGGTCCATCACACGGGCCACGTCTTTGATACTCATTTTGGCAGCCATGGTACCATAGGTAATGATCTGCGCTACCTGGTTCTTGCCATATTTGTCTACCACATAGTCAATCACTTTCTGACGGCCTTCATCATCGAAGTCCGTATCAATATCGGGCATGCTCTTACGTTCCGGATTCAGGAAACGCTCAAACAGGAGGTTATACTTGATCGGGTCAATATTGGTGATCCCAATGGAATACGCCACCGCCGATCCCGCTGCTGATCCACGGCCGGGACCGATAAATACCCCCAGATCGCGACCTGCCTTGATAAAGTCAGATACGATGAGGAAGTAACCGGCAAATCCCATGTTCTCAATTACCTGTAGTTCGAAGTTCAGGCGTTCTTCCACTTCTGCCGTGATCTCCGCATACTTCATGCGGGCACCTTCCATGGTCAGGTGGCGCAGGTACTGATCCTGCGTAAAGAAGCCCGGCGGGATCGGGAAGTTTGGGAGCAGGATGTCTTTTTTCAGGTCCAGCAGTTCCACCTTGTCCACGATCTCATTGGTATTGTCAATGGCCTGTGGCAGGTCGTGGAAGAGACGTGACATCTCGTCTGTGGTCTTGAAATAAAACTCGTCGTTATAGAATGCGAAGCGGGTATTTTTCTTACCTCCTTCGTCTTCGTTAAATTCTTTGTTGGTTGGGGTGGATTTTTTCTCACCGGTGTTGATACAAAGCAGGATATCATGTGCGTTCGCATCTTCCTTGTCCACATAGTGGGAGTCGTTGGACGCGATCACTTTTACATTGTATTTCTCTGCAAATTTCAGGAGCACTACATTCACTTTTTCCTGTTCAGGAATACCATGGCGCTGCATTTCTACATAGAAATCTTCCCCAAAGATGTCCAGCCACCATCTAAATTCCTTTTCGCCAGCCTCTTCTCCATGTTTCAGGATGGCGCGGGGCACAGAGGCACCGAGACAACAAGTGGTGGCAATCAGACCTTTATGATATTGGAGAACGAGTTCTTTGTCGATACGGGGATATTTACCGTACAGTCCCTCGATGTACCCGAGTGAGCAAAGTTTGATGAGGTTGCGGTAACCTTCTTCATTCTTGGCGAGTAACACCTGGTGGTTACGGATGTCTTTCTCATCGCGGGTAAAGGCGCGTTTGAACCTGTTTTCTACCACGTAGAATTCACACCCTACGATGGGCTTTACTTTCAGTCGCTTATCTTTTGGATCTTCGGGGTTGAGTCGATGGTTATATGCTTCTGCCACAAACTGGAATACGCCGAACATGTTTCCGTGGTCTGTAATGGCAAGGGCTGGCTGGTTGCTGGCCATTGCTTTTTTATACAGCGACTTTATATCTGCGGCTCCATCCAGCAGGGAGTACTGAGTATGAACGTGTAAGTGGGAGAAATTCATGACACAAAATTCCGTTTCTTCAGGGACAAAGTTAATTAAAAATTATCCACAGCAGGTGAATGCGCCCGCAGTGGGGCTTCCGGTTTTTTGGTCCACAACACTTTAAAAACAATTATTATTAGTAATTTAGCTCAAATTATAATCAAAAGTACATATGGCAGGAAGAAATGGACTTATTTGGGCGCTCGGTATTTTTCTGTTAACAATCAGTTCGTGTGCTGTTATTAAAAATAATACTACTGCCAAGAAATCCACGACCAACACTTCCAGCCGTTCCCCTGAATTCCTTGATGGTTTTACCACTTCCAGCAATGCAAAGACCACCAGTGTGAGTTATGCAAAAGTGAGTTTCTCCCAGGCCAGCAGTACTTATGTCGAAAACGCCCCTTTGTGGCAATTTAAATATGCACAGCTATTGGATGTACCTGTAGAGACGGTGCTCAATGCCAATTTGTTCTATTTTATAGAAGACTGGTGGGGTACGCCTTATCAGTTAGGCGGAAAAGCCAAGACGGGTATTGATTGCAGTAATTTTGCCAATCAGTTGTTAAACACAGTATTCAGGATCAGTTCTTCCGGCACCTCTTCAGGATTGTACGATAAGTCTAAAAAGGTGAATAACGGCCAGATGAAGGCGGGCGACCTGGTGTTTTTTAAGATCAACCAGGCACAGGTATCTCATGTGGGGGTGTATCTGGATAATTCTAAATTTGTACATGCTTCTACAAGTTCAGGGGTGATGATCAGTGATCTGAATGAAACTTATTGGAAGAAGTATTTTGTCGGCGCAGGAAGAATGAACTAATAATTATCTTTGCGAAATTAAACCAAAAAAACAGACACCTTTTAAACCGACCACCCAGATCGGTATTCTAATTGCTTTATTTTCTACCTACAATTGTTAAAAATTAAATTCGTTACTACTTCATGTTGTCAATCATTATCTGTTCCATTGATCCTGAGCGTGTTCGTACGGTCACTGCAAATATCCATGCTACCATTGGGGTGGAACATGAAGTGATCATCATCAATAATGCAAAAGAGTTAGGAGGAATGGGGGCCGGTTACAACACCGGTGCGGCCCGCGCCCAATATGAGACCATCTGCTTTATGCATGATGACATTGAATTCCTGACGGCCGGCTGGGGCCAAAGTGTACTTTCACATTTTAAATCTGATGCCAGCCTCGGCCTGATCGGTATTGCCGGCAGCCGCTACAAAAGTAAAACCATTTCCGGCTGGTGGACAAACCAGGCTACGGCTGATTGCTGTAATATCTACCAACGTAATCTCAAAGGCAAAGACAGGAAGTTCCTGCTGCGCCCGGCGGGAAAGAACGGGGTGATTGTGCCTGTGAAAAGTCTGGATGGGGTATGGTTGTGTACCCGCAAGCGTATATGGGAGGAGTTTCCGTTTAATACAGCTGATCTGAAAGGGTTTCATTTTTACGACCTGGATATCAGTTTGAGAATATCAGAGAAGTATACCGTGGCTGTAGTGTACGATGTAGACCTTGTGCATTTTTCCAATGGGAATTTTGGGGACGAGTGGGTGAGGGGAGCGATCTTCTTTCATGAAGAGGTGAATAAAGTAGCATTGCCTGTGAGCCTGGATGCGCCTGCTGAAAATGCAGAAGCGCATGTTTGTAAGTCGTGGCTGAGGAGATTAAGGATTGAAAAGATCAGTTGGGAGAATCGGAAGTTGTGGGTGAAGGCGGGGCATGCAATGGATTTCCCGGGTTTATGGGGAACAGTGGCAGGGTTTTATTTCCCGTATGTGAAGCAGGCGAAGATAAAATTGAAGACAATCTTATCATAATAAAAAGCGCGTTTGCTATCAACAAACGCGCTTTTTTATGAATGGAACCTTATCGGATCAATGTTACCGTCCCTTTCTCCATCTGCGGATGCATTTCATCTCCATAAAACGCATACTGTATCACATACACATACGTTCCTATCGGCGCCACCTCACCTTTCAGCTTTCCATCCCATCCACTACTATAATCTTCTGTCGCATACACCAAATTCCCCACTCTGTTAAACACCCGCATATTAAAATACGTAATCCCCAATCCTTTCACTCTGAACACATCATTCTGTCCATCCCCATTTGGCGTAAATGCCGTAGGGATAAACAACTTCTTATAATGTGTCACAGTCACTGTCACAGTATCAGTAGGGATACAATTTAACCCAGTTACTGTACTGACCACATATGTAGTCGTAGAATCTGGCGTCGCTACCGGCGAAGAACAATCCACACAACTCAGCCCATCTTCCGGGGTCCACGCATAATCGGGTGAATTCGTAGCTTTCAGAGTTACTGACTGCCCGATATTAATTGTTGTATCATTATTCCAGATATGCACTGCCGCCACATTATTGTTCTCAATGATCACGGTTGTATCCAGTGTACAATTCTGTGCATCCCTGATCAGGATAGAGTAGGAGCCTGCACTGATATCCGATACCGTATTTTCCGTCATCAACTCACTGCCCCAATAAAACGCATATGGCGATGTACCACCTGAAGGATTTACTTCAATGGTACCATTACCTCTTTCACAGAGTTCATTTGTAAGTGATACACCCGTTTTCAGCGGTGCTGGTGCTGACAATTGAATGCTCACACTGTCTATGCACACGGCATTCCTTATATAGATCTTATAATTCCCCTGTGTAAGGCCCGTTAATACAGGCGTGGTCTGCACAGTCTTGAAAGAATCAATGGTATATTCAAATGGAGCGACACCTTTATTGACCTGTATGGTTATAGACCCATCGGTCGCATCATAACACGTAGGCTTCGTTCCGCTGGCAGTCGCCCGGATGATAGTAGCAGTATGTTCTACTACTGTAAATGCCTGTGCAATTTCACAACCCACAGCATCTACTACCTTTACTGTATAAGTACCCGGATCCAGTTTAGGATACAAAGAATCTTTTCCTTCATTGATACCATTGAAGTAATAGGTATAAGGATACTTACCACCCGTTGGCATCACTTCAATTTGTCCTAAGGCTACACCGCAATCAATATTGGTCACCACGGTATTCGTAAGATCCAGCGGTTTGTTGATAGAGACATGTATGGTATCGCTGCCTTCGCAATAGCCATTGCTCACGGTCACTATATAATCACCGGTATGTGTGGCCATGATGGTGCGTGTCGTCTCGCCGGTATTCCATGAATAAGTTAGTCCTTCGCCTGCATCGAGCGTGACAGATCCTGTACCACAGGTACCGGTATCCTTACCCAGGTTGGGTTTTGCCAGGGCTGTATTTTGCACTACTGTATATGCCTGTGCAATCTCACATCCTATAGCATCGACAACCCGGATGGAATAAGTACCTGAATCCAGATTTTTATACAATGAATCTGAGCCCTGACTGATGCCATCAAAGTAATAGGAATATGGATAAGTACCACCTGTCGGCATTACTTCAATCTGTCCTAAGGTTCCTCCACAATCAACATTGGTCACCACGGTTTTTGAAAGGTCCAATGGTTTGTTGATAGAAACATGTATGGTATCTCTGCCTTCGCAATAGCCATTGCTGACGCTTACTATATAATCCCCTGTTGTTGTCACTACAATAGTACGGGTGGTTGCGCCGGTGTTCCATAAATAAGTCCTGCCTTCGCCGGCATCGAGGGTGACAGTACCGTTACCACAGGTACCTGTATCCTTACCCAGGTTGGGTTTGGGAGGTGCCAGTACGACCACTTCCTTACAGAAAGAGGACTGGGTCGACAAGCTCTCATTTGTGAGCAGGTGAATGCTGTACACACCTGCAGAGTCATATATAATCGGAGAAGGTGGAGTCGCCGATGTAGAAGATGGTGTGCTGGAATTGGAACAGCTGTTAAACTGTAGCCTGAAGATCTTATGCGCATCCGCATCTGTGATCATAGAATACAGGTTGTCGCCATCTCTGAACATGGTAGAAATAGAGTGGGGGAAGGTCAGACCGGAAATAGCCAGTGTAGAACCCGTGATCGCTCCGTCCACGCCATTGGGGAAATCAACTCTCGCTATATCATGACTCACATTATTCACCACCAGACCATAGAAGTTCCCACAGTCATTGATAATTGTAATATCTCTCGGTTGAGTAAGCACGCCACTGGCATTCCCCAGGTCCGTACTTACCGGGGTATTGCCTATAGAGGTGCCAAAGTCCATGCGTACCAGCGTACCTGCATAGGTGTTGGTAACGAATATATAATTTTTATTGTTATATTTAGCAGCATAGATACCGGTTGGAAAGTTGAGTGTACCAGTTACATTGCCTAAATTTTCTGCAGTAGGTGCATTGGTGAAGTTTTGACCGAAGTAAAAGCGAGTCACTGTATTGCTGCTGGCATTTACTGTCAGCCCCCAATAGTCGTCGCCTTCCTTAATGATGGTGAGTTCTGAGGGGTAATTCATGGTAGTACCGATGTTGCCCCAGTTGGTCGAAGTCAGACTGGCCTTGGCAGTACCGAGACTAGAGCCGAAGTCGATCTTCATAATGCGGGCTTTGGAGGTGGTATACCCCCCGACCACAATCAGGTGCCAGCCGTTGTCGTCTTTTACAACCTGGAGGCCTTCAGTATATTCCGGCACATCGCCGTTGAAAGTACCGAGATCTTCGGCAGTAGGTGTGTTTAACAGACTACTACCATAAGTAAGACGTACGATACTGTTATACCCGAAGTTGGAGACAAAACCGTACCAGATACCATTATCCTGCTCAATGGTGATAAAAGTAGGAACGTACAATAAACTTCCCGGATTGCCAAGGTCTGTAAGTGTAGGAGTACCGTATAGGTCATACCCACAAAAGTTCCAGTAATAAGTACTTGCTCCTACGGAAGTGTTAGTAATATTCACTGGGTCATTAATACACACGGTATCAGGAGCAGTGAAATTAGCTTGTCCCGAAACATTCAGCCATACTAACAAACAAAAGCTGAAGATAAATAACTGCTTCATAAATAGGTATAGATTGCTTACAAAGTGCTGTAAATGCACAGACTTGTCCCAAAAAGAGTTAACCTTTTAAGTAAAGGTATAAGTATTTTTTGAAAATTTCGGGTAAATTATCCAGATGGGGGAATCATACAGATGAATGAGGAGCATCCTTATGAGATGAAATTAAAGTACTTTTTTCCAATTTTCGATTCCTCCAATTACCTGATCAACGGAAATAGATAAATTTTCATGGTAACAGGGGGCCAAACGGTGCTACTATGTATATAATTAAAAAGTCGCATCAGCTCTGAACAGACACGACTTTTTCTAAAATAATAATATGCAATCCTAACGACCTGCTAATTGTCTTATACGTTTTTTAATTGTCCCAAACACCTGCATCGCATCCTCCGATACCCTAAACTGCAACAGCAGGAACGCATACACCGCAGTAAACACAGTAGACCTCACAATCAATCCCGTCAGCGGATCTGCCGGATTGATCGTATACGCCACCAACGGATACACCACCAACGGAAGCACCACTGCCCATATCGTTTTCTTTGTAAAAGGTTGTAGATTATATACCTTATACAAAAATACATACCTGATTACATTAAAAATAGTCCTTGAAACCAGTGTTGCCAGCGCGGCTCCGACCATTCCCATATGCTTGATCAGAATATACGTTAATGGCAATGTCATTGTCAACAAGATAATATTTGAATACAACTCAAACTTCCACCTTCTCGAAGTAATAATAATTGCGCTATTCATCCCCGTTCCCAACTCAATTACCTGGTACAAACCTAAATAAAACATCACCGGTTTTCCCAAATGATAAATAGGATCTGGCTTTACCCAGTCCAGCAAATTATCCCAGTTCAACATGATCATCGCAAAAATAAAACTGGATGCAATGAGCAAATTCAACGAAGTCTTCTTATAAATTCTATCAAGTTTCAGAATATCCTTATCCTTCCACGCCTGTGAAATGGGTCCTGCGGCCATGCTGAGCGCTGCCCTGTATGGCACGGTAATAAAGTTCGAAATGTATTGTGTATTAATAAACACCGACGTGAAACTCAACCCCATCATACTCGAAATGATAATCCCATCCATCGTAGTACTCATCAGGGAAATCACATTACTCCCCAGTATAAACAAACTATAAGGCACCATCTTCTTCCACAACCGCTTGGTAAGTTTGCTGATCTTAAACGACATTTTTAATTGTCTTACGCTCAACAGGTAAATGATCAGTGCCGCAAAAATTACAAAGTATTGAAAGCTGAAGAGGTCGGCGTAGAGAGGGAAAGAGATCAACCCGCCGATAAAGAGCACATTCAGTATGGTATTGATCCCCCTGAACAGCACTTCTTTCAGGAAGTTGGCTACATGCCCCTTCTGAATGGTCCAGGTCTGCGCTTCCAGCACCTGGAATAATGTGAGGAACAGTGTGAGCGGGAATACAAGGTAAAAATATTGCACCAGCAGGGGAGCTTTCCCGATGAACTTCTTGATAATAAAGGGTTTCATGAACGTGCTGAAACTCAGGAATATAATCAGGAAGCCAATGAGGGAAAAGATGAATGAGATGGTGACCAACTCACTTTTATTCTCCTTATGAAAGTTCTTGTAGTAAGGGAAAAACTTGACCACGATGGTGTTGGTACCCAGCAGGGCAAAGCTGCTCGAAAGCACCGCAATGTCAAGTAGTACGCGGGTTAAGCCAGTTTGGTCAGGTTGAAAATATTTGGCGTAAAGGTAAGTATTCAGCGCTCCTAATAAGAATCCGGCATAAATGAAAACTGTAGTGATGATACCTTTTTTCCTGATGGTACTCATATATTAAAAGCTCGCTGTGTTTTTTTAAATTGATCTAAAATCCTTTGCTACCAAAAATTAAAGGTATTCATAATTTCGGATTATTATATCTTGCGGTCTGTCAACAAATATGATGCCTTAAGTACAAGGGCTATTTTTAAGGAGAACCTGAACATGAAGAACCCGGAACAGATAAAAGTCTCGATATGTATTCCTGCTTATAAACAGGTGGATTACCTGCGTCGTTTGCTGGACTCACTGACCACACAGACCATGAAGAACATGGAAGTCGTAATTACAGACGATAGTCCAGATCAGGAGGTAGAGCAGTTAGTGAACGAATATGTGCAGGCATTACCCATCCGCTACTATAGAAATGTACCTGCCAGGGGGATGCCGGGCAACTGGAATACCTGCCTTGATCTGGCAAAGGGAGCATATATCAAGATCATGCACGATGACGACTGGTTCATGCATCCACATTCCCTGGAGACCCTCTGCAAGGCGCTCGATGACCATCCCACACACGATTTCGCTTATTCTGCTTACTATAATTACTATCTTTTTACTGGTGAGAAAAAGGAAATGACCTCCCCGGGCTGGTTCAGGAAAGCCTTTGCCAAAGCACCGGTGAATGTATTATTTGATAATCTGGTAGGTCCGCCAAGTGTGGTCATTCATCGTAACAAACCTGCTTATCGTTATGACGAAAAAGTACGCTGGACAGTGGATGTAGACTTCTATATCCGATTGTTGAATGCGCATCCGGGGTTTACGTATATTCCGGAACCATTGTGCTACGTGGGGATGGGGAAGGAGCAGATTACGGAAGAGGTACATGGGGTGAAAGAAGTATTTATCCCTGAATATTTTTATGTGTTGCAGAAGATGGGGGATGGGCCTTTCAGAAGTATATTGGTGTACGACTTTTTCTGGCGCCTGATGAGAAATATGAAAATAAAAGGTGTAATGGATATCCGAAATGCGGGCTATGAAGGACCTTTGCCACTGGTAACAAATTATGTGTTGAGGTGGCAGCGTATCTTCCCTGCGGGATGGTTGAAGTTCGGGCCATTGTCTAAACTGACGATGGGATTTTCTTTTTTGTTTGCACCTAAACCTAAAGCGTAATTCATGCAGCTGTCTGTCATTATTGTAAATTATAATAGCCATGGGCTGATCAATGATTGTATCGATACGATTGTGAGTCAGACAAAGGAGATTAGTTATGAAGTCATCGTAATAGATAATCAGTCGGTTGCAGGTAGTTTAGCGCAGATTGTATCGAGGCATCCGTTTATTAAACCTATTGAAATGGGCTATAACGGCGGATTTTCGAGGGCGAATAATGCGGGGTTGCGGGCGGCTGTCGGAGACTATTTACTGTTACTGAATCCTGATACTTTGATCCTGAATGGAGCCCTGGATAAATGTGTGCAACGCTTCAGCACCAGTGAATTTGCGGCTTGTGGGGTACAGCAGTTGAATGCGGACCATACTACCCAGATCTCTGGTAATTACTTCATGAAAGGTGGGCTGAATCATTTATTGCCTTTACCTTATTGGGGCAAGGTATTAAGATGGGTCGCTTTTAAGATGAAGACGAAGGTACCGAATGTACAACAGGCAAGCAGTGTGCATGAAGTAGATTGGATCAGTGGGGCGTTTTTGATGATAAAGAGAAGTACGTTGGAAAAAGCGGGCTATATGGATGAAGATTTCTTTTTATATGCAGAAGAAGTAGAGTGGTGTAGCAGGATAAAAAGGATCGGTCAACTCGCGATTTTCGGTGATATCAATATTGTCCATTTACAGGGCGAGACGACGGGGGAGGCTTTTGATTCGGCAGACAAAGGTTACCAGGGTTTATTTGACAGGAAGGCCCTGCAGGTAATGCTTTCCAATCATGTGAGAGTACGGAAACAGTTCGGCGTGTTCTGGTTCTTGTTTTTATTGTTGAATTATTCTTTTGCGGTACCGGTGTTCTTTTTTGGTAGCATGATAGAGAACTTATTGAAGGGCCGTAATCCGTTTAAATATATGCCGCAGGTGTGGGGATTGGCGAAGAATGTTTTTGCATTGTGGCAATTCAGTCCGATTATTATAAGGAATAAACCGCATTTTTATAAGGTGTTATGAGAGTGATATTTTTTGTACTGGCTTTAACAGTGGGCGTTTCTTCTGCCTCGGCCCAAACTTCCGTGAAGGTGGTGCATGAATATTATAACAACGTTTATGAAAAGTTCAATGCCGATGTAGTCAGGGTGCTTCATCTTGTAAGGGATACGGTTATGGTAGCACCGACCCTAAAGCAATTTTTTTATATAAGAGCGGATAATGGCAACAAACTCACCCTCGATTATCAGCTTTATGAAGATTCCAGGATTATTTCTGTACAAATCACCGGTCAGACCCGGGATGTGGTTACCTTATATGCTGCCCTTTACGACAGGAAAATAAAAAAGAAGAAACCACCTAAAGGATATGTAATAAAAAACGATGAGTGGGTACGTATTCAAACAGATAATGTAAAAAATACAAGCAAGATAATCATACAGGCAATCATCTATTAGACATAAAAGCATTCATGAAAAAGGGAGTTGAGACTGTAAAATTTCCTGTGTTAATGGCCTATGGTAGTGAATTATCTCAATAGGCCCAAAAACCGGGGAAGGAGTTTACACAAAATATTTTACATTCCCGGAGTTCACCAACAGGAATGAAAACCATTTTCAGGAAAAAAGGAGATCACTTTCGGCGATCTCCTTTTTTATTTGAACTTCTTAATTAAGAAGCTTAATTCAATTTTATTAATTCAGGCTCTTATCTTTAAACTCCTTTCCTCAAGCTCCTTTATTTTAAGCTACTGCTTTCTTCTTCCTAAACTCCATCACCACCGCACCAATCAACAACAACAGCACTATCAGAGAACTAAAGAAACCAATTTGATCCCCTAAATAGTAACTCTTTGGATGGAACTTAAACACAATCTCATGCTTTCCTGCCGGTACTGACAAACCTCTCAGCGCATAATCCACTCTCACATACTCCGTCTCCACACCATCAATATACGCTTTCCAACCCTCTTTATAATACACCTCACTAAACACCGCAAATTGTGGCGTAGCCGCATTGGATGTATAACTGATCTGATCCACATCATTCTTCACCAAAGCAATTGTCGCAGCAGAATCGTACACTGGTTGTGCTTTCACCGCAGCTTTAAAACGCTGATCGATCACCACAGAATCCTTTGTATTCAGATTGTCCAGCGCCTTCATTTCCGCATCTGCATTCGGTACCCACACGATATCTTTTACAAACCATGCATTCCCCAACGCCTGCGGATTCCGCTGCACCACCTGCTGTCCCTGCTGACCCGGAGCAACGATATACTTTGCATTCAGCATATTCAGCACATTGATATTATTCCTGCTGATCTGATTTTCAATCAGATCCTGGTACAATATCAGCTTTGCCGCATGATATCCACCCACTGAATTATGAAAATAAGAAGTCATCGCATCGCTAAACGGATCACCTTTCGTTACATTAAACACCCTGAAATAAGGATCTTTATCTTCCGCAATCTGCTGATCAGCCGGTGAAGGACTGAAGTTACCCTGGTATTTGGATTCCTCTACATAATTATCGGAATTCAGGTAACGGGTATCTACCTGCAGTAAATCAAACAATACCAGTACGATCAGACCACCAGCCAGCCACTGCATCTTGATCTTGTCTTTCAGATAATACCAGATCAGTCCAAATGCCAGCGCAAACAAAATGATCGCTCTGAACACATCACTTCTATAAAGGGATGCTCTGTCCGCATGCAATGCACGCATCAGCTGACCCGCTATATCATCACTACCACCCGCCATCTGCTTGAACTGCTGCGCCATCATCTGATCTGAATTATTAGACCAGCCCAGGGTAACAGACAGTAATAACAGTACGCCTAAGATCACACCCATCACGATGCCTGAACGCTTCAGGTTAGCTACCAGGTCTGCTTTCTTCAAAGTAGGATCCAGCAAAGCCTGCAGGCCCAGCACTGCCAGTATGACCAGTGTCAGCTGTGGGATGATCAGCACCATGCTTGGCGCTCTGAATTTATTGTAGAACGGCAGGTAGTCAAACAGTGCATAGTTAAAGAACGCCAGATTACTACCATAGCTCATGAGCACTGCCAGTATAGAAATCGCGAGGATCCACCATTTATGCCATGACTTGATCAGTCTGAAACTAAAGATCGCGAGGAAGCAGATCACAATACCCAAATACACCGGACCGGAAGTACCCGGTTGTTCACCCCAGTACAGTGGCCATGCTTTGATCATCTGATTGGCCTGTTGGTCAGGTACCCCCAGCGATTTTAGTGTCTTATAGGTCTCGGAACTTTCAGTCAGTTCACCCTGTGAGCTACCACCATAAAGGTTTGGTACTACGAACGTAAACGTCTCGAAAATACCATAGCTCCAGCGGAACGCATATTCCTTATCCAGGCCACTGCCTTTGGTATCGGCAGCTTTCTGTGTGAGTTCTGATTTACCACCCCGAATGGTCTCTTTGGAATATTCGTAGGTCGTCCACATAGACATGGTATTCACCGCCATACTCAAACCGGTGGCGGCTATTACCAGCACCCCTGTAATAATGAGGTGTTTATAATCCTTTGCACGAATGGTATATATGGCAAATACAACCCCCAGTACGGCCAGCAGCAACAGGAAGTAGTAAGTTACCTGCATGTGGTTCGAAGCAATGAGGAGGGACATGAACAGTGCGGTGACCGCCACCCCTTTGATGTATTTCTTTTGCGTGAGCATGATAATACCCGCCAGCACAGCAGGCAGGTAACCGATGGCCATCATCTTGGTGTCGTGACCCGCACCTATGATAATGGGGTCATAACTGGAATAGGCATAGGCGACAGCGCCGAGAAGGCCGATCCAGGAGCGTACACCCAGTACCATACAAAGTAGGTAGAAGGAGAGGCCCGCTAAAAAGAAGAAGTTGATCGGCTTAGGCATCCAGAGCGTGAATACTTTTCCGAGGTCGGAAATGTTGAAGGGCTCGCGGCTTTCCAATACGATCTGGTAGGAAGGCATCCCGCCGAACATACTGTTGGTCCAGAGAGGGGCTTCGCCATGGGCAGCTTTGTAATCAAGCGATTGTTTGGCCATGGCCTGCCATTGGATATTATCGCCCTGTGTCAGGACCTGTCCGTCCAGCACTGGTTTACAATAGATGATTGCCAGCAACAGGAGTATCCCGATTGCGATGATATGTGGCAGAAATTTCTTGAACCAATCAGGTTTCATATAGTTATGTACTTGTTTATGAGTGCGTAAAGGTAATATATTATGGAATATATAATAAGTTGGTGATGGTGGGTGGTAAATGGCGGATATTAATCCATGGGTGTACCATTGGGTCTATTCAGTCCATCCGGGAAACTGAATTCATTGCTGGTGATGGATGCCATTAACTGAACAATTCCTGCCCATGCAATCCCTTATTCCTTTATTAATGCGCCTCCGGCAAATGTACCGGTTCCCAGAACCCTTTCAATACATCAATCCTGAACTGAATCACCGGCCATGACTTAGCCGGCTTTCCCTGCAATAAATAATATCCCCCAATCACTACCGAAGCACCTAGCTTAAATAAGTACTCTATCCCTTTCTTAAAAGTCGCCCCGCTACCTTTCTCCTTCATCCTCACCTTTTCCCCACGGCCAATCCCGGAAGCTACCCTGTACATATACTCAGAAGTTAACTTCTTCACTTCCACCACATGATGCACAATTACCGTCGGATCGTACCAGATCACCCCACCTCTCTCAATCAGTTTATAAAAGAACTCCTTTCCTTCACCACCAATCCTCAAAGTCCCTTTGACTCCCGGCAAACTGGTATTAAACCCTTTCACCGCAAAGAAATCCTCCCTTTTCACAATCATATTAGATTCCAATGGATAGCGCCCGTTGTCAAACGGCTTCGTCTCCGGACTATAATCAAAATTCCCCACCAGGGAAGATACATAATGCGACATCCACTTTGGCTCAGCAGGGATATATCTTGGAATAATACGTCCGCCGAGACCGGTGGCATCCGGATGTGTATCAAAGAAAGTTATGATATTCTGCAAATACCCCGGCATGGCCACAGCATCGTCATCCATACAGCAGATCAATTTGCCGGTAGACAATTCCGCCCCGGTATTACGGGCATAGGAAGCACCCTGACGTTTTTCCAGGTGGTAGGAGAGCTGCATATCCGGGTGGGTAGCGATGTATTCCCTTACTTTTTCGGCAGTATTATCCTGGCTATTATTGTCCACCACAATCACCTCATACAGTTTCTTGTCAAGGTCCTGCTGGTATAGGCTATCGATGGCCTGTATAATATAGGCCTCCCTGTTATAAGAGCATATGACTATGGAAATTGCAATTTGCATGGGCAGTTGTGTTTTTTCGAATTCTGATCAGCACAGAATAAACCATGCCAATCACAAATTTTTTTTGAAGAAAGCAAAATAACTGTAATTTATCCGAAATTTCAACATGGACAGGTTACGATTCTTTTTAAAACTGGCTTTTATCTGCAACCTGTTTTTCGTGCTTGCTGAGGTATCCCGATACATTGATATAAAGGATAATTTTGGCGAATTATTGAAATTCGTGCTGCCGATGGGGATGTTTGTGGCGTTTCCGCTGAATCTGATCACTTTGATCATCGCGGTTATTATGCTGATCAGACATAAGCTGAGCGTGGCGCAGCTGCCACCATTCGTATTTATTATAAATCTTCTTATCTTACTTCTTCAATTCTACTTCCTTTTCTGATGATAAACAATTTACTGAAAGATAAGCCGACGAAACTATTCCTGATCTTCTGTAGTTTCTTCGTGGCGAATGCATTGATTGCTGAGTGTATAGGTGGTAAGATCTTCTCTCTTGAAAGGCTTTTAGGCCTGCCTGTACATACTTTCACCATTTTCGGGTATCCTGGGTTGTCATTCAATCTTACCTGTGGGGTGTTATTATGGCCATTGGAGTTTGTGCTGACGGATGTGGTGAATGAGTATTTCGGGCCGAAGGCTGTAAGAAGGATCTCTTATATTGCTGTGGGGTTAATTTCTTATGCTTTCCTGATGTTTTATATCGCGATCAAGGTACCGGCGGCTGATTGGTGGCTGGGATCCAGCGTACAGGATGGGGTACCGAATATGCAGGATGCATTTGGAAGTATATTCGGTCAGGGCATGTGGATTATCTTTGCGAGTATCATGGCGTTTTTGGTGAGTCAGATTGTGGATGTGACGGTGTTTCATCGTATTAAGAGAGCGACAGGAGAGAAACATGTGTGGCTGAGGGCTACCGGATCTACTATTATTAGTCAGCTGGTGGATAGTTTTATCGTATTATTTATAGCATTCAAAATAGGGAAGGACTGGAGTTGGCAGCAGGTGTTGGCGATTTGTGTGGTGAACTATAGTTATAAGTTTATTATGGCGATTGCGCTAACCCCGTTAATTTACTTTTTAGAAGGACGGGTGGAAAAATATTTGGGTAAGGAGACGACGACCAGGATGAAGGCCGCTGCTATGGGGAAGGAAGAGGCATAAGGAAAGAGGATTGAGGGAAGGTTGGACAGAAACGGGAATAATGGGAAGAGATATAAGGGAAGAGGATTAAGGAAATGTGTTAAGGAAACGGGAATAAGGGAAGGGGCGAAGTGCCCCTGCTTACTTCATTTGTAATGTCTGTGCCCTATGGATATTTCGTCTTCACCAAGGTAGCCACCACCTTATCTATTGGCAAATGCACTGCCTCCGCAGAAAAATCTTCCCAATCAATCCACCGGGCAGCTTCTACATCTGTCACACCTTCCGGTACTTCAAAATCAAATGGCTTTGTCAATAAAGGCGCTACAAATGGCGATAGTGGCGTGACAAGGTAATAAATAGAAATAATCTGTGTCTCATTGTCAAACGCAGAGATCTGGAAAAAGTCAGTCGTATACAAATGCTCTACCACAGCTATATCCTGATTCAACTCTTCTTTCCATTCCCTTACAATACATTCCAGCGTTCCTTCGCCAAACTCCATCCCACCACCTGGAAACTTCGTAAAATAATTCCCCTTTATATATTCGTCACTAACCAGTACTTGTTTCTTGTCATTAATCATAATGCCATAAACCCGTACGTTGAACATCGCTGCCATATAAAAAATGTTGTGTAAGGCAAATGTAGGGTAAAAAAATAGTTTGTTTATACAAATGGACCTCTCATGCAGGCAGGGTGTTCTGGAATCATTAGCAGGGATATATACCCTGGCTATAGCATAGCTTCGATATATAGAATCGTTATCAAAATGTCACTAAAAGGGCACCTCATTTTCCCGGGGAAATTGAAGTGCCCTTTGGTGATATTATCTTGACGGTATTGCGCTGAAGCTACATCGAACAAGCGTCGAACAAGCGTCGAAGAAGCGTCGAAGCTACGTCGAAGCTACGTCGAAGAAGCGTCGAAGAAGCATCAAAGAAGCGCCGAAGAAGCGTCAAAGAAGTATCGAAGAAGCATCGACGCAACACCTAAGGCTGCCCCCCACCACCAGCCGCTCCATACACCTGCCCCGTACTAAAACTCGCATCACTCGCCGCCAACTGCACAAAAATCGACCCTAATTCCGCCGGTTGCCCGGGTCTCCCCATCGGAGACTCCTCCCCAAACTTCTTCAACTTCTCCATCGTCTGCCCTCCACATACCTGCAGCGGTGTCCACACAGGCCCTGGTGCCACCCCATTCACCCTGATCCCTTTCTGCGCCAACTGCTTGGCCAGTGATTTCACAAAATTCATCGTTGCCGCCTTCGTTTGCGCATAATCATACAAATGAGGCGAGGGATCATACGCCTGCACAGAAGTTGTGGCAATAATCACCGCCCCTGGCTGCAAATGCGGCAACGCTGCCTTTATAATCCAGAAAGGCGCATAAATATTCGTCTTGATCGTCCAGTCAAACTGCTCAGAAGAAATTTCGAGAATAGACTCATGAGACTGTTGTCTTGCCGCATTACTTACCAAAATATCCAATTCACCTAAAGCATGTACCGCATCTGCCACGAGTTTTTGGCAAAAGCCTTCCTCACGCAAATCACCGGGAATACCCACTCCTTTTCTACCTTCTTTTTTAATCAAAGCCAGCACCTCATCTGCATCCCGCTGCTCATCCGGCAGGTAATTGATCACTACATCCGCGCCTTCGCGCGCATACGCAATCGCTGCCGCACGTCCTATCCCGGAATCACCGCCTGTAATCAATGCTTTACGGCCTGCCAGTCTGCCACTTCCTTTATAAGATTCTTCCCCATGATCCGGTTTCGGTATCATTCTCGAAGCCAATGCCGGCCATGGCTGAGACTGCGGTTGAAAAGGAGGTTTAGGGTATTTATTGAGCGGATTTTCCAATCCGGCAGCATGATTATTCGCCACCGAAGACGCTGACGGCATGGAACCTGATCTGGAGATTACCGGAGTAATGGCCATAGCAGCAATGCTGGCGCCCAGTCCGGTTACAACCTGCCGGCGTGTGTAATTATTCTGACCCATATGGCTAAATTTTACAAATCAGGAACAACCCCGATGCCAAACCCATAAACAATTGATCCATATGGCATTATAAAAAAAGCCGCAGAGGATACCCCTGCGGCCTTCTATACACATATTATGGCAACTAAAACCATTTCTTCTTCATAAAGTACCAACTTATGATTACTGAAATAATAATCGAAATCATCACCGGTATATAAAACGCATGTGCATTCCGCTGAAACGGAATATCCACATTCATCCCATAAATACTCGCTACCAGCATAGGAAACGTAAGCACGATCGTAATCGAAGTCAGCCGCTTCATTACAATATTCAGGTTATTCGAAATGATACTTGCAAATGCATCCATAGAACTACCCATGATATTCGTATATACATTCGCCATTTCAAGGGCCTGTGAAGTATCTACGATCAGGTCATGAAGGAACTCCTTCTCATCTTCATTCAACCCGAGAATGTTGGTTCGCTCGAGTTTCATGAGCAACAACTCATTACTCCGCAGTGCCGTTACAAAGTACACTAGACTCTTCTGGATCCGCATGATGTACAGCAGTTCCTCATTTCGGTTACTGTCGTAGAGTTTCTGTTCCAATACATTTCTGCGTTGGTTAATCTCTTTCAGGTAGTCGAGGAAGTTCATCACCACTTTCTCAAAGATCTTCAGCACCATCATATTCCGCTTTTCAGGATGACGGTTATGGAAGGTGTTGAGGAACTTATTGATGGCAGCGTTGTCGAAAGAATTGACTGTCAGGATCTGGTTATGCGTCAGAATGATCACAATAGGAATCGTGATATAATAAGCATCGCTTTCATTGAAAGAATTGTTCTCCGTCGGGGTTTTGATAACGATGAGTTTCACATTATCCTCTATCTCATAGCGGGACCTTTCATCAATATCCAGGGAGTCGGTGAGGAAGTCGAGCGGGATATCCAGCTCTTCAGAGAGTTGTTCAAACTCGGCCTGCTTTAAGGGAGGGGTAATATTCACCCATACTCCATTTTCAGGGGTTTTAATCTCAACCGTCCGTGCGTCTATATTTTTGAAGTATTGGATCATCCGGGCGCAAAGGTAGAATAATTAGTAAGAAAGCATATTGCTTAATTATTAATTAACAGCGTGCTCTGCCAGCCGGGCGGTTTTGTGGCGGGTCAAAAATCGCGGGTAGCGGATTTTGCGGGCGGGTATGGACGGTGGGTTTATTTGTGGTAGGGTGGTGGTTTCTTTTAGAATAGCTGATAGCGGAACGGTACATTCAGCGATGGTGAACGGCTTTTCTGCTAAAAAGGACGTGAGCGGAAGGCTGTTTTCAGGTATTGAAGTTGCTACGGCAAACGAAGCTTGCGGTCCCTTGCCTCCGGATATTGCAGTCTCCTCCAAAATCGCCGGCAGCGAAACCATACATTCATTCAAGCTCAACGTACTCTCCTTTAGCATCGCCACTGTAGACCCTGTCAAACTCACCGTATCCTCCTTCAACATCGCCACTGTAGATCCTGTCAAACTCACCGTATCCTCCTTCAACATCGCCACTGTAGACCCTGTCAAACTCACCATATCCTCCTTCAACATTGCCACTGTAGACCCTGTCAAACTCACCGTATCCTCCTTCAACATCGCCACTGCAGACCCTGTCAAACTCACAGTATCCTCCTTCAACATTGCCACTGTTGCCCCTGTCAAACTCACCATATCCTCCTTCAACATTGCCACTGTAGACCCTGTCAAACTCAACGTATTCTCCTTTAACAATGAAGGTCGTAACTCCTCTTCAAACATCCACGGCACCAACACCGTACATCCAGATATCCCGCTTACAGGACGTAACACCCTCTCCCTCAAAGCCGCAGGCATCAACACAACACACCCAGCCACTTCCTTCTTCAAAAACGAAGGCAGCAGCACCGCACATCCTGATATTTCACCCACCCGGTATAACGACCGCTTTTCCAATACAGAAGGCAACAGCACACTACACCCGGCTATCTCACATAGTCGAATCATTGATTGTTCTTTCAAAAACAAAGGTAAAAGCACCGTACAACCAGCTACTTTATTTAGCCGGTATATCGATCTCTCCTTCAAATACAAGGGTAGCAGGACCACACAACCAGATGTCTTCATAAGCTCGTTCGCCGGTTTTGGTAAAACGTACTTCCAGTCCACCGCCAAGGGTCTGAACAGGAACGGTATAAGTCTTCTCTTCCGTGCCGGAAGTCATCAGTGCAGCAGCAGTAACGCCTGTTCCGCACGAGTAGGTTTCATCTTCCACGCCTCTTTCATAGGTACGAACAAAGATGCCATTATCAGTAGGCTGAACAAAATTTACATTCGTACCCACTGCCTTAAAACGCTCATTATAGCGGATCTGTCTGCCTTCTTCATATACATCAAGGGCTTTCACATTCTCCACGAACTTTACAAAGTGTGGTGAACCGGTATTCAGGTAAAAATAGAGATTGCCCACTTCTACGCCATTCACATCCTGCATTTTCAGGTTTACCCAATCAGTACCTTTCATGGTCGCTTCGTGCGGACCATCAATGGCGATAAACTTCAGCACCTCGCTATCCAATCCCATTTTGCGGGCAAAAGCCACCAGACAACGGCCTCCATTGCCACACATACTACTTTCCCGGCCGTCAGCATTGTAATATTTCATACCAAAGTCATAGCCTTCCTGCCTGTTCAATAGCATCAACCCATCTGCACCGATGCCAAAGCGGCGGTCACAGAGAAAATGCACCTGTTCTTCAGTGAGAAAATCATATTGGCCGTTGCGATTGTCCATAATGACGAAGTCATTGCCGGTCCCCTGGTATTTGTAAAAATGTATTGCTGACATAATAAAGCAAATGTAATCATATTGAAGATATTATACAACCGTCTGGAAAGCACAGGTATAGGAATACACTCTTGATTCATGTCTACATTCGGTGGTTGTACAAAATTGTACAACAGAACTAAATATTTAAAAACCAGGGAAATAAGACTATTCCCCTGGTCATATTTATACCTACAACTGTTACACTAGTGTTCCTAGCTAACAAAGCTCTTTAGTGGTGATTTAAACCGTTAAATATTTAACTATATGGGGCAAAAAAAAGCATTACCCTTCCTGTAATGTTTTTATAATCGTCTGAAAAATGCCAGTCGCTTTCGTCAGATCGTCTTTTGATACATTTCGTACTGCATCTGCCATCAATTCATTCAGCAATGGTTCCACAATACTGCGCATTTTTTTGCCTTCAGCTGTAAGGACGATGATCTTATTTCTGCGATCAGCGATGTCTTCCCTGCGTTCCAACAATCCTCTTTTAGTCATATTATCCAGCAGGTACACAATACTCACTTTGTCTTTGAAAATAGCGTCCGCGATCTCTTGTTGTTTCACGCCGTCTTTTTTCCAAAGTACGCGCATGACCTGCAGCATCTCAGTGGTAAGTGGAATATTATGTTCCTTGAAAGAGGCACGTATCCGCGCTTTGAAAGCCCCCTTTAATATCCCGAGTGAATCCGTAAAATCTGAAAACGTCTGGTTTTTAGTCATGCGGGGGCTAAGTTAAGGTTTTAATGGTTAAATGTTTAACTTGTTTTTTAGAGAATTACTGCCAGGGCGATCATGCAGAAGAATTGATTTATACCAATTGCAGGATGGCAGATATTCTGTAATTTAACATCATGTCTTTACTACCCGTTTTGTTTTACCTGACCTTCGCTGTCGGCACCGTACAACCCGATGTTGTTTTCAAAGATGAAAATAACAAAGAAATATCCCTGAATGCCCTCAAAGGCAAAGTCGTTTTTATCAACTTCTGGGCTACCTGGTGCGGACCTTGCAAACAGGAGCTGCCCTCTATTCATAAGCTGAAACAGGCATTCAGAGATAATAATAAAATTGTGTTCCTCTTTGTAGACGTAGATGGTGATCTGGGTAAATCAAAAGCTTTTATGAAAAAGCATAAATATGACCTGCCGGTGTTTGCGCCTAAAAGTCCGATACCTTCCAACTTCCTGGGAAATGCAGTGCCCACCACAGTGATCATTGACAAGAAGGGGCGAATGGTTGGCCATATTGAAGGAAGTATGGATTATTCAACCAAAGAGGTGATAAAAGGATTGAAAGATCTGACTGATTCGTAAATTCTTCCTATCGGTAGTGAGGGTACCTGGTACACCTTCAATATATCTCCGGCTATCATTACCTGTTGGCGGTTGGAAGCGAAAGCTTCGCCAGGCATAAGGTGATTGATATGGGGAAGGAGCGGGTGTTCTATATGGAGAAGTCGATCAATGAGGTGGCATATGGAATGATCGCTGCAATCTATCATAAAGCTGTTCCTGCTGCAGATGCGACCTCCCGCAGGCGGGGAATTTCCGAAGCCTTTAAACGGCTTTTATTGCTTTATTTCAGAGAAATGAAAAGCGCTGGCGAATATGCGGCTAAATTAAACATGACCCCTTCATCCCTTACTGGCCCCATGCAGTGCAGATATTCCTGATTTCGTTATTGCCGGAAAGATGGATAGATAAAGCTACGAAGGCAGCCATGAAGAAAGAATTATAATCCAGCCCGGCAGAAGACAGGCTGTTTTCCCTTCTAATTATTGTTATTTATACGAGTGGCGAAGGTAGAAGGGAATTCTGTGGAAATTCTGTAGAAATAAAAAAAGACCGCAAACCTGCGATCACATATTTTAATTATTCCCCATATCGCCATACCCATAACTCACCACCCTCGCCAACCTCCACTGATCTCGGGCAATGGAATCATTTGTGCAAAAATATATTGTTTAACTTAACTTGCAGGGATTTTTAACTTTAATGTATGACAAGTCCAATTGAGATTACACCCGCTGTGCAGCAACTGATCAATCGTGTAGGGTCAGAATATGACTACGAAATTATACCTGTACAACCACAGGTAGTGGATAGTGGTCGCATGGTACCCGGGTGGGCGGTATGGTTGAGTGAGTTTATCTGCGAAGCAGCACCAACAGAAGTGTGGGAGAATGAAAATGGCGATTTAATGGCTGTGACACCCCCTCCCGCGCCGATCGCACAAATGATGTTCATTCCTGATGACAATCTTAATGGTGATGAGAAGCATGTACGTGTCAGCGTTAGTAATAACCCACTGGTAGATCACCTGATCGCATTGGCAAATCTGAAAGATTTTCTTGTACAATATGGAACAGTGCTGGAAGATGGTAAAGTGAATTTCAATACCTATACTGGTAATGTATATAACCATTATGATGCCCTGTTCAATAACCTGCTGCTCTTCCTGTCAGAAGGAAAGAAGATAGGGGCTAAGTGCTATTGTGGAAGTATGAAACCATATAGTCAATGTCACGGTAAGAACCTGCCTGCGGCGATTGAAGAAGATATGAAAGCAGTGAAGAAGTTCAATGATGCACTGAAGGAGGACGAAGAGAAGGAATAGCTTTTCCTGGTTCATGTAAGTTGTAAGAGAATACCACTTTTAGGGACTGATCACCATCAGGTTGGGAGGTGATCCCTGTTATATATAAGTAAGGAGGGTTGACAATACTTTTAACAGTTATACAAGGTCAATATTTTAAACTATGCGCAGCTTTTATCTATCATGCTTATGTGCGCTTCTATGCGTGCTTTCAGTTAATGCACAGGAGTTGAGATCACCAGATGGAAATTTTATTTTAGCTTTTAAAGTGAACAGTGGGGTGCCTGTTTATACATTACAGTATAAAGGCAAGACCGTGATCAATGAAAGTAAACTGGGATTTGAACTCAGACAACTGGGTTCATTCAGTAAGGACTTTACCATTAAGGGGACTGCTACCAAATCGAAAGACCAGACCTGGCAACCGGTTTGGGGACAACAAAAAGACATCAGGGATCACCACAATGAATTGTTCGTACAGCTTACACAGGCTGCTACAGGCAGAGAGCTGGATATCCGCTTCCGGTTATTCAATGATGGGTTGGGTTTCAGGTATGAATTCCCTGTTCAACCGAACCTGCGCCATCTCAGTATTCAGAATGAGGTGACAGAGTTTAATCTGGCCAAAGATTATAAGGCCTTCTGGCTGCCGGGAGATTATGATACGAATGAGTTTGAAACAGTAACGTCTAAAATCTCAGAGATTCATTCCCTGATTGACAAGGCGAGAGAACCGATGGCGGCTAATTCTCCTACACCAAATCTGGCGGTGCAGACTCCCCTTATGCTGAAATCAGATGATGGTTTGTATGTAAATATTCATGAAGCCGCATTGGTAGATTTCCCGGCAATGTGTCTGAATGTAGATGACCAGCATTTTATCTTTAGTGCACACCTGACTCCTGATAAACTGGGTAACAGGGGATTTGTGCAGACAGGGAAAACCAGTCCATGGAGAACGGTGATCGTGAGTGATGATGCGCGTCAGATACTGGCGTCTACCCTGATACTGAACCTGAATGAGCCTTGTGCCATTGAAGACCCGAGCTGGATCCATCCTGTGAAGTATGTTGGTGTGTGGTGGGAATACTTTACCGGTGGTGGTTCTACCTGGCAGTATACTGACAATCAGGATATCATCATTGGTAAAACAGATTACAAGACATTAACACCTAATGGACATCATGGCGCTAATACTGCACATGTAAAAGAGATGATTGATTTTGCGGCAACGAATGGTTTTGATGCCGTGCTGGTGGAAGGTTGGAATGAAGGTTGGGAAGATGGTACGGCAAATGCAAAGGAGCATATCTATAGTTTTACGAAAGCATATCCAGACTTTGATGTACAGGAGCTGCACAAATATGCTGCTTCAAAGAATGTGAAGATCATTATGCATCATGAAACGACTTCTTCCGTAACGGATTACGAACGTCAGCTGGAAGATGCATTTCAGTTCATGGTAGATAATGGTTATAATTCCGTGAAGACAGGTTATGTTGGACCTATTCAGCCACATAGCGAATACCACGATGGGCAGTACATGGTGAACCATTATCTGCATGTGGCGCAGCTGGCGGCGAAGTATAAAATAATGGTAGACTCTCACGAGGCGGTTCGTCCGACTGGTTTGTGCCGTACCTGGCCGAACTGGTTAGCACAGGAATCTGCAAGAGGAACTGAATTCGAATCTTTTGGTGGAAACAGACCGGATCATACCTGTGTGCTGCCATTTACGCGATTGATGGGTGGACCAATGGATTATACACCAGGCATCTTTGAAGGAAACCTGGAGGTGTATGGTAAGAATAAAGCGAAACTGAGCACTACACTGGTAAAACAGCTGGCACTGTACGTAACCATGTATAGCCCGTTGCAGATGGCGGCGGATCTGCCTGCGAATTATAATAAGTTTGCCGATGCATTTCAGTTTATTAAAGATGTAGCGGTTGACTGGGACAATACTTATGTGCTGGAAGCAGAACCCGGAGATTATATCACGATTGCACGGAAGGCCAAGGCAAAAGAAGAGTGGTACATTGGTGGTATTACGGATGAAAATGCACGTGAGGCGGTGATTAAATTTGATTTCTTACCGGCAGGGAAGAAGTATACGGCGACGGTGTATGCAGATGATAAAGATATCAGCTGGAAAGTAAATCCACAGAAGTATACGATTAAGAAAATGGTGGTGACGAATAAGACGGTATTGAAGCAAAAGCTGGCACCGGGTGGAGGTGTGGCGATTAGTGTGAAACCGTAAGGATCTATATAGGAATTAGCATATGAAAAAACTATTTTACCTATCCCTATGCATCTTTGCTGCATGTAAGGGAACCGAACCACTGAAGGAAGACTATACAAAATTCGTAAAGCCCAATATCGGCACCGCTCACAGTCGGTATTTTTTCTACACACCTGCTGCCATTCCCTTTGGTATGGCCAAACTGGCGCCATCGACAAATGGCAGCTATGGGAATAAAGATGGTTGGGAAGCAGTGGGGTATGATGAACGTCATACATCGATAGAAGGCTTCCCTAACTTCCATGAATTTCAGGTAAGCGGTATCGTATTTGCACCTACTACCGGTAAATTACAAACCACTCCCGGCAAGATGGAAGACCCGGAAAGCGGTTACCGATCCCGCTTTGATCATAAAGATGAAAAGGCGACTGCCGGTTATTACAGTGTAATGTTAAAAGATTACGGTATCAAAGCGGAACTGACTGCCACTGCCAGAGTTGGTTTTCACCGGTATACTTTCCCCCAATCCGATTCATCCAATATCATTTTTGATATTGGTCACCGCATGGGCGAAAGCGGCCCTGTTGTTGATGCCGCCGTTACACTCGTAGATGGTAATCATATCGAAGGATATGTCATCACCAAACCTGAATATGTAAAGAAATACCAGGCAGCAGCCACTGTACCTATGTACTTCTCCGCTGTACTGGATAAGGCCCCTGCTGCGTACGGTACCTTTATTGATAGTATCACTACCCCGGGTGCCAAAGAAGTAAAAGGCAAAGGCGCCGGCATCTACCTCACTTACAAAACCACTGCCAATGAACCGATAAATATAAAAGTGGGGTTGTCTTATACTTCTGTTGAAAATGCAAGACTGAACCTGGAAACAGAAGCTAAGGAACTGACCTTTGATCAGGCTTTTAAGCAGGCAAATGCCGCATGGAACGAAAAACTGGGCCGCATTGCTGTTGAAGGCGGAAAGGAGGAAGACAAAGTGAAATTCTACACAGGCCTCTTCCATGCCTTATTAGGCAGAGGATTGGCCAGTGATGTAAACAACGCCTATCCAAAGAATGACGGCACCACTGGAAAGGCAGATCATGCTTTCTATAACACAGATGCCATCTGGGGCGGATACTGGAATCTCACACCTGTATGGGCAATTGCCTATCCTGAATATTACGCAGACTTCATTAAGGGCCAGTTATTAATTTACAAAGAAACCGGTTGGCTGGCTGATGGTCTGGCAGCTGGAAAATATGTATCTGGTGTAGGTACGAACTTTACCGGCTTAGTCATCGCCGCTGCTTATAATATCGGTATCCGCGACTTTGATGTAAACCTCGCCTATGAAGCCGCTTTGAAAAACGAGATCGGTTACGAGGGCAGGGTACCGGGCGCCGGTAAAATGGATGTAGGTGCTTTTGTAAAAAGAGGTTTCTGTCCTTATATTAACAATGACGATCAGTCTACAAGAGAACTAACCACAGCAGGTTCTCAATTCGGCACATCACACACATTGGAGTATTCTTTCAGCAGTTATGCCGTAGCACAGTTTGCAAAAGCACTGGGCAAGACAAAGGACTACGAACAACTGATGAAACTCTCACAGGGATGGAAACTGCTGTACGACTCAGCTACTAAATTTATACATCCCCGGGATATCAAAGGTGAGTTTATTAAAGACTTCGATCCTGCTGCCCCATGGGTAGGTTTTCAGGAAGGGAATGCATGGCAGTATACTTTCTTTGTGCCACATGAGCCGGAGCAATTAATGCGTTTAATTGGGAAAGACGTATTTAATCGTCGCCTTGACAGCATCTTCACCATCTCTCAGGAAAACATCTTTGGTGGCGGCAAGGAGATAGATGCCTTTGCTGGTTTGAAAGGATTATATAACCAGGGTAATCAGCCTAACCTGCATATCTCCTGGTTATTCAATTTCTCTGGCAGACCTGATCTGACGCAGAAATGGGTGCGTGCGATCTGTAATGAGTTTTATGGAACAGATGGTATCCATGGATATGGATACGGGCAGGACGAAGATCAGGGTCAAATGGGTGCGTGGTATGTACTGGCAGGTATCGGTCTGTTCGATGTAAAGGGATTGACGGCTCCTGATGCGTCTTTCCAGCTGGCTAGTCCTTTGTTTGACAAGATCACGATCAATGGTGCTAAAAAGTCATTCGTCATCACGGCAGAGAATAACAGTGACAAAAATATCTATATACAGGAAGCGAATTTGAATGGCAAATCTACTGATAAGATCCCTTATCAGGATGTGGTGAATGGAGGCACACTTCATTTGAAGATGGGTGCACAACCCCGCTATTAGTTTTAATTAAAAGGGGGTGTGTCATACTATTGATACACCCCCTTTTAATTTGGTTATCCCTGATGGAAATAGATAATCATTTATGTGATGCCCAGTGCGTTTATTAATTTTGATACATCCTCTTTTTATTCTGTTATCTCTGATGGAAACAGCGAGTCATTTATGTGATGCCCAGTGCGTTTATTAATTTTTTATACATCTTCTATTCTGTTACCCCTGATGGAAACAGCTAGTCTTTTGTCGGTTCATTTCTATCAGGAACAACCTCTTTTTTTATCTTTATCTCTGAAATGATAGTCGCCCCAAAGATCAGCAAACCACCTACCAACAACCGCACAGACAAACTCTCATCCAATATCAGGAAAGCAAAAAATGCCGCAAACACCGGTTCAAATAAATAGATGATCGCCACCTTTTCCGCACTGATATACCGCTGGGAAATGTTGGAAACAGAATACATAAACGCGGTTGAGAAAAGCGCACAATACACTATTCCCATCCAGAATACATTAGTATCCGGTTGCCAGTTGGCCGAAGTATCCAGCAGTGCGATGATCAATGTCACAATCGTACACGTCGCAAACATGGGCACTATCGTAGGTACTAAATTCCTCCTCGCCGTATATCGTTCTACATTGATCAGGTAAACGGCAAACCCTAATGAGCCTGCTGTAGTATAAACATCACCTATACTTATTTTGAAATCCCCTTTTAAGGAAATAACAATCGTACCCGCCAATGCCATCAATGCTGCCAGCCATATTTTCAATGCGACCTTTTTTCTGAAAAAAGCCACTTTCATAACAGGCACAATCACTACACAGGTACTGGCTATTAATGAACATTGCGAAGCGGAGGAATATTTCAATCCTAATGTTTGCAGGTGTATACCTACCAACAGTGGTATGGCCAGTTTCATACCCATGACAATATCTTCATTGTTTGTCTCTTTCAGACTTTTAGCGAATACCAGGCAAAGTACAAGGGTAGCCAGCAGAAACCGGTAAAATAAAAACGTATCCGGCGAAAGGTCGCCCACAGCCAGCTTGGTCACAGGGTAGGAGATACCCCAGAATGCACAACCTAAAATTAGTAAAATTAAAAACAGGCTTTTTTTCTCCATTTGACTATTGTAAACTTTTCTTCATCGTAATGTCAATCTGCTCTTCATCGCCGGGTTGAAAGATATGTTCATAGAACGCAACAACCACAATTTTTTCATAAAAGCCTAATGCACGGTGATTTCGATGCAAATGCAATACGATTAGGTTCGCTTCTTCTACAGAGAAGGAGATTATAAAGAGAGTGAAGATCTTAATGATGAGTATATAGCATTAGAACTTAAATGTCATATCATGCCATATCTCTCCGCCATGTACGGAGTTAGAAATCCCAAGGTTGCTGAACCCAAACTTCTCATAATAAGGCACAAGATATTCCTTGCATGTCAACGTGACACCCACTCTTTCTTCCTCCTTTGCTTTATTTATAAAATGGCGGATCAATTGTCCGGCATACCCCTGCTTCCTGAAATCAGGTGATACGGCTAGGCCAAATATGCTTTGCCATTTCCCCTCTTCATTGTGAAGGTGAGCATCGGCGAACATTTCATCTACAATGGTTTCATTGTCAGTCACCATTCCATTGATGTAACCTACCAGCTGGCCTTCGGTTTCCAATACCCAGAAATGACCGGGGAAAAACTCGAGTCTTTTGATAAATGACTCGCGTGACGCGGCTTCGTTAGAAGGGAAGCATCTGTGTTCAAGTGCGGTGATCGTATCTAAGTCGGTTAGGGTTGCGATTCTAAATTTCATATATTTCTGGGTGCATAAAAGATAATACAAACGCCTATTAATGCAATAATTGCTCCAATAATGTCATACCGGTCTGGTCGGAACCCGTCTATTTTCCAGGCCCATAATAAAGATAAAACAATGAAAATTCCACCATAGGTTGCATAGGTCCTCGCAAAATTGGCTGTCTGTAAAGTCGCGACCATGCCATATAATACCAGAATAATACCTCCTGCAATCCCATACCATAAAGGTTTTCCTTCCCGTATCCAGCGCCAGATCAGGTAGCCACCACCTATTTCGCAGATACCTGCCAGTAAAAAGATGCCTAAAGATTTTAAAACTGCCATTGTACAAATATATCACTATTGTAACTTTAGTGACACAAGTACTCCCTTCCGGATCGTAATATTAGGGGGAAGTATTCACCCAGACAGTTATTTCCGGGGTTAGAGGAAGAACTGTATATCGATATGGAACAATACGGCGAAATCCGTGAAATACCTGCCGGCACAGTCATCCTGCGCAAAGGGCAACCTATCAGGTATACCCTGCTCATTCGGCAGGGTGTAAAGATCTGTCAGGAATACAACGAAGGTAATGAATGGATAAAATAAGAGCGTGTATCAAAAGTAAGATACACGCTCTTTTCATTCGGATACCTGATGGAGCCAGGTTTCCATTTATGCTGTTCTAAGGAGGTTCATTTATTTTTGATACATCCTGCTTAACTTTCATTCACGCAGGTCTTCCATGTCTTGTATCCGCCAGACATATTCCAGACTCTGTTAAACCCATTTTGCAATAACACACGCTGCGCTAAGTATCCTCTTAATCCCGCCTCGCAATAAATATAAATATCTTTATCAATCGGTATAGACGATATCTTATTTCGTATCTCATCCACTGGAATATTAATAGATCCCTTTACATTCCCCATCTCATACTCATCCGCTGTGCGCACATCAATCAATACATCTTCATAGAAATCCAGGTTCTCCAGATCATCCCAGTATATCACCTGCAATCGCTTCAGCAGTATGTTTTCTGCCACCATACCCGCTATATTGATTGGATCCTTTGCAGAAGAATACGGAGGCGCATATGCCTGTTCAAATTCAACCAGATCGTATATGGTCTTCTTTTGCTGGATCAGGGATGAGAAGATATCCAGTCTTTTATCCACCCCATCGTAACCTGCAATCTGCGCACCGAGTAACTGCCCGTCGCGGGGTGAAAAAGTGATCTGAATCGTCATCTGTCTGGAGCCCGGGTAATACCCTGCATGAGATACACCATGTGTCGTGGAGACAATATGCTCTATCTCAGCCGCTTTCAGGTGTTTGGAGGCAATCCCTGTAGCGCCCACTGTCATATCAAAAACCTTTACAATGGCAGTATTGATAGAACCATTGTAACGCTGCACATTATCATGTACCAGGTTGTTCGCACAAATACGTCCCTGTTTACTTGCCGGTCCTGCGAGGAAGGTATTCATAGAAACCCCTGTCACTGGGTTTTCGAACTCGATCACATCACCCACAGCATAGATGTATGGGTCAGATGTTTGCAGGTATTCATTGACAATGACCCCTTTGCCTGTTTTTAAGCCAGCTGCTGTAGCCAGCTGCAGATCTGGTTTTACACCGATTGACAAAATTACCATATCGGCGTTGATCACATCCCTGTTATTCAATACTACTTCATTTTTATTGAATGAAGTCACGGCCGTGTTTAAATGTAAGGTGATACCCTTTTTACGGATATGTTGCTGGATGATCGCCGCAATAGGAAAATCGACTGGCGCGAGTATCTGCGAACCCATTTCAACAATCTCCACCTGTATACCCAGTCCATGGATATTCTCCGCCATTTCCAGACCAATAAAACCTGCCCCTGCAATGACTACTTTTTTAATATTCGCCTGTGAAATATGGGTTTTGATTTTATCTGTATCATTGACATTTCTTAACGTAAAAATGCCTTCGTTATCGATACCGGGCAGGGGAGGGCGTATCGGTTCAGCACCTACGGAGAGAACTAATTTGTCATAAGTCTCCTCGTATTTTTTGCCCGAAGGCTGGTGAAATACTTTCACAGTTTTATTGTGTGGATCAATATCTGTCACAGTAGAATTGACCCGCACATCGATATTAAATCTTTTTGAAAATGAAGTGGCCGTTTGTACAAACAGTTTATTCCTGTCTTTGATCACATCACCGATATAGTAAGGTAGTCCGCAGTTCGCATAGGAAATGTACCCGCCTTTTTCAAAAATAACAATTTCAGCATGTTCATCTAATCTTCTTAACCGGGCGGCAGTTGATGCGCCTCCTGCTACTGCGCCAATAATCAGATACTTCATAAATTAAAATGGTGGTTTTTAATTAAATAGTTTTCATCTGGAGACAAAACTATCTTCCGGCGAAGATGCTGAAAGTAACTTTTGTTACATATGGCTATAATCCTGTTGTCTGATGACCTTTATCAGTATGTGATATTAATCACTGAACAAAATCAGGTTTCCAGATAAGTTTGCCGGAAAAAAATTATGATTTACGATTTGCATCAACCCTGGCCATATTACGTGGCCGGGCATTTATTGGGACTGGCGGTTCTGGTGCTTTTATTGTTGGGAAACAAGCAATTTGGGATTTCGGCTAATCTTCGTCATATAAGTGCCGCCTGTTTTTCTGCAGGATTGAATTTTTTCAGTACGACAGGAAGAAAGGGAGCTGGAATCTTCCCCCTTTCATGAATGTTTTTATTATTTGATCTGTAGTAACTTTCCATACGCTACTGCTGCCTTATGCACCTGCACCAGCCAGTCTTCCGCCGCATTATCATCTGCCCCATCTGAGATGTATTTCAAACAAAGAAAAGGTATCTTTTCTTTCATCGCAATCATCGCTATCGCATACGATTCCATATCGACCACATTGTAAGCAGTAACGGAATGTCCCATTTCAAAATTATCTCCCGTACCACAAATGCCTTCATTCACTCCATCCATTTTCAACCCGTACTCAAGCAACGGCGGTAACCCTGAAAACGGCGTTTCATACAACTCATATCCCAGGCCTCTTACATCCATATCACGCTGTATAAATTTCGTACAGCAAACTACTTCACCTCTCTGAAAGAAACTGCTTCCTGCAGATCCCAGGTTCACAATCAATGCCGGTCTTTTGATCTGTATCGCTTTCGTCAGTTCGTAAGCTGCATTCACCTTACCAATCCCTGTGATTAATGTATGATGGCTTTCGAATACTTCCGCTGCTTCTGCTGCCAGTGCAAAAGAGAACAATACATTTTCAAGAGGAAAAGAATATTCCTGATTAATTTGAATCATCGGATTTTACCAGTTAGGGCGCAAAGGTACCAATTAGCCCCGTACAATGCAACCCCTTCGAAAGTTTCGCCGTCTGTTCCTTCGGATAGAAGGAACAGACGGCGAATACGTTAAGCGATGTACCGGAATGTTATTTTTACTCATGGGCTACAAAAGTCCGGAGTATTAGCGCTGTAAATACGTACCACCCAATATTGCGCCCGGTGCAAAAGTGCTATTCAGTGTCTCCATTTCCTCCGGCGTAAATACGATTTCCATAGCAGCAAGGTTTTCCGGCAGACGGGATCTTCTGCTCATACTCACCAGTGGCATGATATGATCACCCTGAGCATTCACCCAGGCTATTGCCAGTTGTGTAGGCGTGTACCCTTTTTCTTTTGCTAGTTTTTTTAAGGCTTCTACCTTGTTTAGGTTTTTTACCAGGTTTTCTCCCTGAAAGCGTGGAAAGTGAGTCTGATAACTACCTGCTGGCAATGGGGCCTTCATATCTCCGGTCAGCAGCCCTTCTGCTGTGTTTGCAAAAGCAACCACGCCGATACCTAATTCTTTTGCTGCGGGCAACAGGTTACTTTCTATCTGACGGTCTGCCAGTGAATATCCGATTTCAAGTGCAGTGACAGGATGTATACTATGCGCTTTGCGTAATTGTGCAGTGGTAATTTCTGACACACCAAGATAACGCACCTTTCCTTCTTTGATCAGTTCGGCCACTGTACCAATCACATCTTCCATAGGTACACTATTGTCAAGTCTGCATGGCTGGTACAGATCAATGGTATCTATACCTAACCGCACCAGGGAATAATTGATGAAATTCCGGATGGCGATAGGGCGTAAGTCCAGCCCTAGCATATGGCCGTTGTCAAAGATAGCGCCGAACTTCACACTGATAAAGGCATCGTCTCTTCTGCCTTTGATCGCTTTGCCCACCAACAGTTCATTGTGGCCTGCACCGTAAAAGTCACCGGTGTTCAGGAAATTAATACCACTGTCCAGTGCCTGTTGGATGGTAGCTACACTTTCCTGTTCGTCATTGGTGGGGCCGCCCCATACAGATGACATACGCATACAGCCTAAGCCGATTTTAGAAACAAGTGGGCCGTTGTTACCCAATGGCATTGTTTTCATGAAGATTGTTTAATTAATAACAAGGGTCAGGTATGAATTGTTATAACCGGATCTGACCACAATCAGTAAAATAATACAATTCACGCATTCTTCCCCCGCATATAATTTGATAATTTTGCAGCAACTATCATCCTCCATTTGAGAAAAGCGGCCGTCATATTAAGTCCTCTCCTGTTTATTATCGTCTTCCTGGGAAGTATGAAGAACTCGATATTATATGCGGTGTATGACTATGATACAAAGCTATTTGTCGAAGCTTTTTGCGAAAATAAAAATAGGCCGGAGTTACATTGTAATGGTAAATGTCAGCTTGCAAAGATGCAGAAAGAACAGAGAGAAAATGAAACAGAACGCTTATTAAAAGAACTGCAATCAGAGGCATTAGCCTGCCCGATCCCATCTGGTGTTGACTTTGTAAGACAGGAAGTTGTTGAACCCACAGTAAAGGCTTATCCTGTCTTTACACATCCTATATATTCCTATCTCTTTAGCGATCCGCGTAAGAAACCCCCGCAAGCATAAGCTATTTTACTTTCACGACCGTATTTTCCTGCAATGAAATTCATTGACAGGAACTTCATCGTCATGAATTCTTCACTATGAATTTCTTTTCCAAAAACTGAGTGCCTTGTGCATTCTCCATGAATGTGCGGGCTTTTGCAAAAAGACCGTAGATAAGGGCCTATCTATGTATACTATCAAAAACGACAATCATGAACTTACTTAAATCTGCATTCATAGTAATCGCATTTTCCACCTTTGTATCCTGTACTAAAAAAGACGACCCTGTAGTTTCAAACGACCTCGATGGCTTAACACTTGCAACTACGTTAACGAATAATACCCACAAGATAGCACTGTATACTGCAAGTGGAAAATTCCAAACCGGTTACAATGCTATTTATGTTCAGGTAAAAACCACAGCAGGCACCGTTGTAAACAACGCAACCATATCATGGACACCTACCATGCACATGATGGGCATGACCCATTCCTGTCCGGCTTCTGCCATCTCCAAGAACAAAGGCTATCTCGTATTCCAAATGGCTGGTACTGACGATGAATACTGGACACTTACAATAGATTACACAATCGATAATATTGCCTATACCGTCACAGATACCATCGCAGTCTCTGAGTCCTCCAAACGCGTAGTAGAAACCTTCACCGGTAGTGACAATAATACCTACATATTAGCATTGGTCAATCCAACTACCCCCGCTGTGGCTGTCAATGACATCTCTATGGTTTTGTACAAAATGGAATCTATGACCAGTTTCGTCATAGTAGATGGCTACACCATTAAAATAGATCCAAGAATGACCAGCATGGGCAACCACACTTCTCCCAATAATGTGAACCTGACCCAGGGAACAGATAAGATGTATTATGGCAAACTTAGTCTGACGATGACAGGCTACTGGAAAATCAATTTACAACTGCAGGACGCCAGCGAAACGATCGTAAAAGGTGAAGCTGTAACCGATACCAACGAAGGCAGCAGTATCTATTTTGAATTGGAATTCTAAACCATCATAAGAGGTTGTCAAATGGGACCTGATGGCAGGGGGAATTTCATTTACGAAATTCTCCCTGCCATCAGCTAACCGGATTAAGTCAGGTTATAGTTGATACAGCCTCTTATCATACAAACTGATTGTATGCGTAAATTATTTATACTTTGTGTTGCATTATTATACACTAGCACCGCGTATTCACAAACCGACAGCATAAAAACCGATCTGCTCAAAGAAGTCGTGATTATTCACAAACGTTCCTTATCCGATAAAACAGATAAACCACTTTCCTCCTTAGATAAATACCTTGAAAACTCCGACATCGTTAACATGGTCAGACGTGGCGCATACGCATGGGAACCTTACCTGAATGGTATGAGTTCCGAACGTAGCGTAGTCACCATCGATGGCATGCGGATCTACGCAGCCTGTACAGACAAGATGGACCCGGTTACTTCCTATGTAGAAACAACCAACCTCTCTGCAATAAACGTACATAGCGCCGGCGGCCCTGCCATTTCAGGGACAATGGACCTCGTAAGAAAAAAAGGAACCTTTGGGGAAAAAGAACGTTCCGGTATGGCATTTGCCGGTTTTGAAACCAACGGTAGTCAGCGGGTGATTGGAGGCGCGTTGTCCTTCACACAACCTAAGTTATTCACTAATGTTGATTTCACTTACCGTCATGCCGACAATTACAAAGCCGGTGGCGGAGAAGAGGTGTTATACGCTCAATATACCAAATACAATGTATCCGCCATTGCAGGATACAAGCTCAACGAACATGCTCAACTGGAAGCTTCCCTTATCTACGACCGTGCAGTAAACGTAGGTTATCCTGCACTCACCATGGATGTAAGTCTGGCCAGAGGGATCATTGCATCCGTCGCTTATATTCGTCATGGATGGCAAACTAAAATATACTACAACACCATCAACCATATCATGGATGATAGCAAACGTCCCGTCGTTGCTATCCGCATGGATATGCCCGGTTGGAGTAAGACTGCAGGCTTCTACTCCACATTACAGGGAATAACAAAAAATCATCACTGGAAAGCAAACATAAACGGTCATTTCAACAAATCGCTGGCCGATATGACCATGTATTCCAACACAGCAGGCGAGAAAGATATGTACATGCTTACCTGGCCCGGCGTACTTACTTATTATGGAGAGATCTCAGGCGAAGATAATTACACGCTCTCTTCAAAATGGCATGCAACATTGAATGGGGGAGTGGGTATTCAGAACAATGTAGTCGATAACCAACAGGGTTATGAAAGCCTGACAATCTTTTATCCAAACATGGATCGCAGCCGTACCCGTCTTCTCAAAAGACTTTCCACTGGTTTAAATTACGATCACAAAAAATGGCAATACACCATTGCGGCTACCTATGGAGAACGCGCGCCCAGTGTGTCTGAAGGCTATGGATATTATTTATACAATAGTTTTGATCAGTATGATTACATCGGCAACCCCGGGATGAAGAATGAGAAATCTATTAGCGTGAACACCGCTTTGTTATTCCGCACCTCCCGCTTTTCTGTAAAAGTATCCGGCTCTTATTTTCACCTGATGGATTATATTATAGGGAGGCCTGATTCAGGCTTAAGTGCAATGACCATTGGCGCTGCTGGTGTGAAGGTATACGAACAATTGACCTATGCCAATATTTTCAATTGCGCCCTCGATGCGGAATATAAATTTAGTGCACACCTTACCTGGACCAATAAAGTAAGTTATCGCAGGGGAGCAGGTGAGCATATTGAGCACCTCCCATTAATACAGCCCTTCACCTATAGCTCCGGACTCACCTTCCACCACAGATCCTTCTCAGCAGGTATCATTGCCAATGGTGCTGCAGCGCAGGATACATACAATCCTGAATTCGGAGAACAGGCTTTGCCCGGGTATACTATTTTTAACCTGTCCGCTTCTTACAAATTTAAATCCCTGCTATTAAAAGCAGGCGCCGAGAATATACTTGATAAAAATTACACCACCTTCGCGGATTGGAATCGTATTCCACGAATGGGGCGTAATATTTTTGTAAATGTAATTTGGAGTTTTTAGAGCTTAATGGCCCCTTACTAAGTACTTTTGAATATACTGCATTGGCAGCATGGGTGATTGGTGGTCTGATGGTTTGCAGAGCGGCATAGAAGTATGGTGGATAGTGGTTTTATGAGAATGGGAGGGGTGAAATTTGTTGAGGATTCCGGTTATTTAGGAAATGATGAGAGTGTTTTAGAACAGAAATTGTAAGGGATGGTTTTCTGTAAAAGGAAATAGTGAGCAAACCAATTAGTGTGCTCACTATTTTGATAGATTCATTTTGTATCGCTTATATACAGACTATTTAAAAATCTTAAAGGCGCCGTTTCAAGCCTTGCAAAAATCTTATCCCAGTCATAATCACATTCGGCGGCAATTTCTTCCCGAATTCTTCTTACTTCTGCTACACAATCGTAGCCGGGTATTATTTTACTCATAAACTATGGATTTATCTATTTATTCAATTTAATTTTCATTTTGTATCGCTTATATACAGACTATTTAAAAATCTTAAAGGCGCTGTTTCAAGCCTTGCAAAAATCTTATCCCAGTCATAATCACATTCGGCGGCAATTTCTTCCCGAATTCTTCTTACTTCTGCTACACAGTCGTAGCCGGGTATTATTTTACTCATAAACTATGGATTTATCTATTTATTCAATTTAATTTTCATTTTGTATCGCTTATATACAGACTATTTAAAAATCTTAAAGGCGCTGTATCAAGCCTTGCAAAAATCTTATCCCAGTCATAATCACATTCGGCGGCAATTTCTTCCCGAATTCTTCTTATTTCTGCTACACAGTCGTAGCCCGGAATTATTTTACTCATAAACTATGGATTTAAAATTTCACGGGGTGTCCTTATAATAATAGGTCTATACCCCATGTCTTTGTTAATGGCGTTGTAATGTTTGATTTTCCCCAAATTTACCATGTGCTTAAAATTCCAACTGGCAAGAATATCTGCTCCCTGTAAAGTTGCCGTAGCTATATGTATAGCATCAAAGTGGCTATTATAATTCAGAGCCCCTTCTGCTATATACCTTACGGCAAGTATCCTCGCCTTAAGGGACGTTGCTGCAGTGGTTCTGAAAATAAGCGGAACTTTAAATAGCGTATCTCTTACCTCTTCTCTTGCTTTTGATAGTTCATCAAATACAACCTGGGAAACCATCATTTTCTTTTCCCCCTTCCTAAATGCTTCCAGCAATTTATTACTGTACTCCGAAAATTGTTTCACATAACACCCCCCAAACACAGAGGTGTCTACGTAGATAGTCTGCATACAAATTTATTGTTTTTTGGTATATGGTTAACACTTAAAAAATGCCTGAAAACCCCCGACGATAATGGTAGTCACAAAAATGTGGGTAACAGTTACAAAGTTGTAATTTTAATTCTCCTAAATGATTTTCGTATAATTAATTTACTAAAAAAAGTTCGGGAAAAATTATTTCCCTATCAAAAAGTTTGAAACAAAAATATTTCAATAGCTTCATGGCCTGGTATCGTTATGTGAAAGAGTAGCACGACATCACCCAATCACACCCCACCAGCCGCTACAGTTTTAATCCTAATATTATCATTATTCCTTAGCATGAAATAACATAGCCGTTGCCGCGGGACGCGCATTATTCAGTCCTCCCAATAAAGCAAAGCTCCCAATAAAGCAACCTATCAATAAAACAGTCCTCCCAATAAAACAAAACTCCCAATAAAACAAAACTCCCGATAATACCCCCCAAATTCTACCTCTCATCTCCAATCCCCCGAAGAAATTCCACCCTTTCCCCTTCCAAATCCCCCTCACCCCTTGTAACTTCTCCCCGAAGAGCCTACCTTTGCACCAGGAACTGAACCTGATATCAAATTTTATGATCATTGAACCTAAAATGCGTGGCTTTATTTGCCTGACAGCCCACCCTGCTGGTTGTGCTGAAAATGTAAGGAGACAAATAAGCTATGTTAAATCTGAAAAACTCCCCGAGGGCCCCAAAAAGGTACTGGTAATAGGCGCCTCTACCGGTTTCGGGCTTTCGTCCAGAATTACTGCTGCTTTTGGCTGCGGGGCCTCCACAATCGGTGTTTTCTTTGAAAAAGAACCCCAGGAAGGTAAAACTGCAACTGCCGGATATTATAATTCAGTGGCTTTTCATGAGGAAGCCAACCGTGCTGGCATATATGCCCAAAGTATCAATGGTGATGCTTTCTCAAATGAAATTAAGCAACAGACCATTGACTTGATTAAAAAAGATCTGGGAACAGTCGACCTGATTATTTATAGCCTGGCTTCCCCCGTGCGCAAGCATCCGGAAACAGAAGTATTACATCGTTCCGTATTAAAACCTATAAATCAGAGTTACCAGAACAAAACCGTTGATTTCCACACCGGTATTGTAACTAACGTGTCTATTGAACCTGCAACTGGCGACGATATTACCAATACCATCGCCGTAATGGGTGGTGAAGACTGGCAGATGTGGTTAGAAGCTTTGCAGGCTGCAGGTGCGTTGGCACCTGATGTTAAGACCGTTGCCTACTCCTATATCGGCCCTGAACTCACTAACCCGGTGTACCGTCACGGTACCATCGGAAGAGCAAAGGATCACCTGGAAGCAACAGCCGTAAAAATTACAGAACTGTTGAAACCCCTCAATGGTAGCGCAGTTGTATCTGTAAACAAAGCCCTGGTGACCCAGTCCAGTTCTGCAATTCCTGTAGTACCACTGTATATTTCCCTCCTGTATAAACTCATGAAGGAAAAAGGGATTCACGAAGGTACCATCGAACAAATGGCCCGTCTGTTCAAAGATCACCTGTACGCAGGGAACCCGGTTGCCCTCGACAATCAGGGTCGTATCCGTATCGATGACTGGGAACTCCGTCCTGATGTACAGGCCGAAGTAGCTGAGCTGTGGAAAGAAGTATCTACGGAGACCATCTCCCAGATCGGTGACCTGGCTGGTTACAAAGAAGACTTCCTGAACCTGTTTGGATTCAATGTACCTGGGGTAGATTATACCGCTGAGGTAGATGAGATGGCATTGATCAAATAAGGGCTCTATAAAATAATGAAGGCTTGGTAATCAATGGTTACCAAGCCTTTTGTATATAAATATTTTTATAGCCTCCCATAAATCAGGTTATTTTATTTATAGGTCTCCATGAGTGAAATTTGTTCATTATGGAAATCTTATTACAGCTGGGTGGGGTGATACCAGGAGGGAGGGGCGTATTGGCAGATATTGCAACCTGTACCAGGTATAAACTTAGCTGACAACCAAAACTGCTTTCCCCGGTATGCCTCCTTTTTTCACTTCATCATAAGCCTTTTTGTAATCATGCCAGTCATAGGTCTTGCTGATGTGCACCTGTAAACCACTATCTGCCAACAACGCTGGATTAGGTTTCAAAAGCAACAATTTATACCGTCCTCCTGAAAAAAGAGATCCGATCATTTCCTTTGGACCGGGAGATGTATTGACATAAACACCTTTTTTCTTCAGTATCTTTTTCGCTGCCTTGTAATTGATCTTCCCGGAAAAATCGATGACTGCGTCAAACGTTTTGGCGCCTATATTTTGATGCTGGTAGTTAATAACGACATCACTTCCCAACCTGGTTACCAGCTCAACACCAGAAGGCCCCACCACCGAAGTCACGATGGCTCCTGCCTTCTTAGCCAATTGAATCGCTAATGGCCCAATACCGCCTCCGGCGCCGTTAATGAGCACCTCCATACCTGGCTGTAATTTTAGTAATTGATGAAAGATTTGCAAAGCTGCACCACCTGCTACCGGAAGAGCCGCTGCTTCTTCAAAAGAGAGCCCTGATGGCTTAGGTGCAATGTCCTTCGCCTTTACAGCTACGTATTGCGCCAATGCACCTCCTTTAAATATACTGGCGATGCCGAATACTTCATCTCCTTTTTTATAGGTGCCATTACCCTGTTCCACTATCCCTGAAAAGTCGATTCCTACTGATTTTGGAAACTTACTTCCGCTCATTAGTTTCATCTCACCCTGCCATATTTTCCAGTCAAGCGGGTTGATAGAGACCGCTTTTACCTTCACGATGATCTCTCCCTCAGGCATCGGTACCTCTGTCATTTGGAGTACTTCTGTTCCTCCAAAGTGATTGTATGTTATCTTTTTCATAAGCTCAAATAATCCGTGTAACCCACAGGACCGGGGGTATAAAGTGTATTATAATCGGGTTGATGTAAAGGTGCGTTTGCAGCAATTCGTTTTTCTAAATCAGGATTAGCCAGAAAGGCGCGTCCAAAGGCGACGAGGTCGGCAAAGCCTGCATGCAAGGCCTGCTCCGCAGTTTCAGGGGTAAGACCGTTACAAAGAATAATAGTACCTTTAAAACTTCCCCTGATAGCATCAAACGTTTTTTGCGGAATAATAGCTGACATGCCTATATGCAGATAAGCAATATTAGCATTGTTCATCTCTTTTGCCAGCAGTGCATAGGTATCATGTACTTCCTGCTCATCATAAGCCGGTAGATCGCCCAGCGTAGAGTAGGGGGAGAAGCGCACACCAACCTTGTCCGCACCAATAGCTGCAGCTATTTCCTGCACAATCCGGATGGCGAGGCGGGTTCTGTTGGTAATATTTCCTCCCCATTCGTCCGTGCGGTTATTGACATGTGGATTCAGGAACTGTTCTACCAGATATCCATTGGCTCCATGTAGTTCAACCCCATCAAAACCGGCTTCCATCGCATTGCGCGCGGCATGCACAAACTCTTCAATGACTGTTGCTATAGCATCGCTGGTGAGCATTTCAGGTTCAGGGTAAGTTTGTTTCCCTAAAGCATCCGTCCAGATATCGCCCGCTGCTTTAATGGTTGAAGGCCCTACCAAACGGGCGCCAGCAGGCAGATTGGCCGGGTGACCAATACGACCGGTATGCATGAGTTGTACAAATATTTTACTACCTGCTGTATGTACGGCAGTTGTAATCGCCTTCCAGGCTTCCGTTTGTTCATTTGAAAAAATTCCCGGAATCCTTGAATAGCCCAGTGCATCCGGTGAGGGCGCCGTTCCTTCGGTAATGATCAAACCGGCACCGCTTCTTTGTGTATAATAATCCGCCATCAATTGGTTGGGCAAATTATCGATAGCCCGGCTACGTGTCATGGGAGCCATGACCAGGTGATTCTTCAATTGTAAAGCGCCTTTATGATAAGGCATCAGCAATTTGTTCATGTTGTTATCGTGTTTTTGATAACACAAAGTTGCGTCCTCCTGAAAGGTTAAAATAGTTGCTTTTGACAGAAAAATAGTCCTATCCGCCGGTCGCATATTTTTTAGGCTTTAAACCATGGTGCTTTTCAAAAATGCGTCCAAAGTGACTAAGATTGGCAAAACCAAGCTGGTAGCCGGCTTCTGAAACGGACATCCCGCTATGTTTGAGTAGGAATGCGGCTTCTTCCATACGCGCCTGCTGGTAATAGTTATATATCGTATCTCCAAATACCTGTTTGAAGATGTCTTTCATCTTTGTTTCTCCAAACCCTGCCATTTTTGCCAGTTCCGGTAGACTGGGTGGAACAGAAAGGTCCGCAAGAATAGCTGTCCTGATCAATAGGAGCTTTTCTACGTCGTCTTTATGAACAAGGTGATAGTTAACTACCTCCCGCTTTTGCAGCTTCTCAAATACAAGATATAGTAGCTCCTGTACTTTCAACCGGTAATAAAAATTCCCCAGTTCATTATCTTCCCTGGCTTCCGTCACCTGTCTGACGAGCTTATTAATTTCAACAGTCATGCTTTCATAATACAAAAAGCCAGGGGCAGCATTCACTATCGTTTCCACTACATTGTTTGGGTTATTAATACCGAGCAATTCCTTCAAAGCATCTTTCATAATCCCTACAACGATAAAGTGAATATCTGTATTAGCAGGAAAACGGATTTGAGAATGCAGGTCTGTCGAAGCAATTTGTATAGCATAAGCACTGCTTCGTGAAAGCGGATTCGGAGTACCGTCCGTATTTACGCTGGCAGTGGCTTCATTACTATGAAATATAATGCTAACCAGGTCGTTCGGCTCGTCGCTGGCAACTCTGCTCAGAATAATATCCTGGTTGAGTTTATATCTGTGAACGATGAGTTTGAGTCCGGGGGATAAGGAAATTCTTCTGATACTACCAGTACCCATAACAGGAGGGAGGATCAACCGGTCGCCTTCTAAAGGAACGTTGAACTTTTTAGCGAAGTGAGTAAGGAAGTCGAACTGTGGGTTGGGTACAAATTCAAAAAACATAGGACTATATCAATTTGTAAATAAACTCTTCAATTTCCGCCTGCCGTGCATTTGCAAATCCTTTATCGGTGCCGGTTTTAACAAACCCACATTTTTCCAATACGCGCTGTGAGCCAATATTGTCAAATGCCGTGCGTCCGTATATCGGTCTGGTATTTATAATGGTTAAAAGCTGCGTTAGTGCTTTTGTCGCTATTCCTTGTGCCCAGTACTTTTTATCCAGCCAATAAGTAATTTCCACATTTCCTGCCACTTCAAACTGTGCGATACTGCCTGCAATGACACCATCTACGATGATGGTATACATATTGATTGTCGGGTCATTCACGCATTTCCCGTATTTCTGCAGGTAGGCGGTTTTATCTGTCGGATCTTTTGAAGTAAACGCGGCTAAGTAGTTAGCTTCCTGATCCAACTGAAAGAGAAAGAAATGTTCTAAATCGGTAATTACTGTTTTTTGTAAGGTGATTACCATAGCACGGATTTATACGAAGATATTGCAATTTTTGGCAGCGTCTTTGTTATTATAAGTATCACCATGAAAAACCTAATCATCTATATCATATTTTTATTACCCTTGTTCTCCTGCAATAAGAACGGTGCTATCTCATTTCGGGACACGATCACTCAAAAGGAACATGATATATCTGACATGCTGATCAGTAAGAATGGTCTTGAATCCCGTAAACTGGAATACCTGATAGCGGAGGATTTCGATCACGCATTGGCGATTACAGATAGTCAGCAGGTAGTTTTTGATAAGACTATTCAGGAACTACAAATGGTAAATACGGATCAGTTTTCCGGTGGTGATCATCTGAAACAGGCAGCTGTTCAGTATCATATGGCATTGAAGGAATTATATCTTTATCCAAAGAAAGAAATAACCTGGCAGAAGAAGCTGTCTACTGCTACTAAGCAGGATAAAGATTCGCTGCAGCATGAATTGCTGGAAATATATAAGGATAAGCAGGAGTATTATCAAAATGTATATAAAGCGAATGAAGCGTATGTGCTGGCTGTGCAAAGGTTTAATAAGGGACATGGGTTGTGAGGTCGTAACATATTGGCTGCTGCCCGGCTTGTGTTAAACAAAGATGGCATGACAATTATAACTGGAATGAAGGAATGAGTGCATGGATCCCAGGTTTTGGAGATATTTCCGACGAGGATGGATTAAATTTAAGAGAAAATGGTGGTGCCCGTGATTTTAAGCTTCGTACACTTTGGCATACAACCATTTTAGGAATAATAACAATTCTTCCACTATCTTTATATTATAATAATTTTCATTTCACCCATAGGATGTTGGAAGGTAGATTGTTAATTTAAAGATCCTTATTCATCTAATAAAAAAAGCATGAAAAAACGTATAGGCCCTGTTATTGGAATTCTTATCATACTAATATTATTTATTGCTTATTGGTTTTACAATAATTCATATGTCCTGCTGAAACCAGTACTGACCAAGCCTACTGGAGAACCTATAATTGTTGGATATACTGATGAAATGATCAAAAACTTTCCAGACGTATTAAAACATTATAATGTAGAGTATAAGATAAATGACTCAGGGCATTTCCTTATCAAAGCCAAATACATGAGGGACAGAGACTATATCCTATCTATTACCGAATGTGCTTTGGATAGCAACATGATGCACGAAATTAGAAAACTGAATTAATTAAAGTAACATATTGACATGAACCATGGCAAACGGCCTCATAGAGATATGAGGCCGTTTGCCAAATTAATATCGCCAAAGCCTAAAGTCGATCATTTGTTCCAAAGGTTCTAAGAACAAATCCAATACCATTCACTTCGGGATCCCCTCTCAAAACAATGCTACAACGCATCAGGATCTCCCAATACCTCACATTCCTTTTGTGTACATTCGTCAAAAAAAGCAAATGAAAATATTGATCATAAACGGCTCTCTCCGTGGTCCAAATGGCAACTCCGCAGCCATCGCAAAGCATGCAGAAAATATGTTGGGTCAACAATCAGTCACACTAACACTATCGGATAAACTCCCCACCATCCGCGAAGTATATAACCTATTGGAAAGCTGCGACGGCTTTCTCGTTATCTCCGGCGTTTACTGGAACAACTGGAGCTCACCGCTACAGCGTTTTATAGAAGTAACGACTGCTTTTGAAAATACCCCTGCCTTTTTTGGCAAGCCAATGGCCTGTGCTGTCACCATGGATTCAGTTGGAGGGATAGAAGTAGCCGCAAGATTACAAGCCGTATTTGGCGGCCTTGGATGCTGGACCCCTCCCTGTTCTACTATCGTATTGTCCCGTGTAGGGCAGGAAGCAATCGCCACGACTACCGGTATGGAAGATGATCCGAATGAAGATGTATGGAGAATAGATGATCTATCAGTCGTGCTGCACAACCTGTTGGCTGCTGCCGGCATGCCGCGTAATAGCTGGAAGGCCTGGCCACATAGAGAATTGCATATTCCTGATGGTCTATGGCCAGGAGAAGGGGTGTTGGATATGGGTACGCCGAGGTTTCTTGAATGAAGGGAATGCCTTCCTGCAAAAAGGTAATTAATTCCTGCAAAAAAGGTAATTAATTCAGAAAAAAGTAATTGCTCCGGGGAAAAGTAATTGCTCCTCCATCAAACGGGATAGCCCCTCCCAGCAGGGAATATGAAGTCCCCCTACAACGGATATGCCGTTTCACTCTTCGTCTCTGACAATACAAAAAAGCTCTGCACCGTACTGATATTAGGCAGAGCCGCCAGATTCCTGTAAAAAGTATGATACGCATCCATATCACTCGTTGCCACCCGCAGAATAAAGTCAAAAGTCCCAGTCATCTGAAAACATTCCATCACTTCAGGGAATTTCGCCACCTCCTTCTCAAAAGTGCTCAACGTAGCAGCTGCATGGTCATGTAATAATACATGACTGAAAGCAATCAGCTTCCTGTTTATTTTCTTCCTGTCCAGCAGCGCTACTATTTTCGTAATATAACCGCTTTCTTTCAGCTGCCGGATCCGTTCATGAATCGTAGCCACTGATTTATGTAACTGAGAAGCAATTTCCTTGTTTGTCAGTTCTGCATTCTGCTGCAGTAATCTCAAAATCTGAATATCGATATCGTCTAACTGGCTTTTGTCCATATTAAATTTAATAAAATCCGGACCAGAAGGTGGTGGAAGTAAGAATAGCCGGAAAATAATACAATTTTTTTGGATAAAACCAGAAAATTTATGGAATAATTGCCTACCGATTGACATGGTTATAGTTATTTCAGAGCTTTGCTAAAAATTATTCACCATGATGGTGTCTGAAGTGTCAATGGTTGATCAACGATTTAGCGAGCTGTGGAACCTGGTTGGTAACACGCCTATGCTAAAACTGGAATATCTGTATAAAGGCCGTCCTGGCTATATATTCGTAAAGTGTGAACACTATAATCTGACAGGTAGTATCAAGGACCGTATGGCCCTTTATATTATGAAACAGGCCTATATGCAGGGGTTGATCAAACCAGATGATACCATTGTAGAGGCAACCAGTGGCAATACAGGTATTTCATTTTCTGCTATTGGCCGTGCACTGGGGCATAAGGTGATCATTATGATGCCGGATTGGCTCAGCAAAGAACGGCAGGACATTATTAAAAGTTTCGGGGCGACAGTGCGGCTGGTCAGTAAAGAAGAAGGTGGTTTTCTGGGAAGTATTAAGCTGGCAGAAGCATTACAGGAGAGCAGTGATCAATATTTCCTACCCCGTCAGTTTGAGAATGAATATAATACAGCAGCACATGCATTGAGTACCGGTCCTGAAATATGGGAACAGTTAATGCATGCCGGGTTACAACCCGATGCATTCGTGGCGGGCGTAGGTACCGGGGGCACTGTAATGGGAGTGGGCAGATACCTGAAAAGTAAGGATCCGGGTATCAGGGTGCATCCTTTAGAGCCAGCGGAATCGCCTACTTTAAGTACAGGGCATAAAGTGGGGAATCATCGTATTCAGGGCATCTCGGATGAGTTTATTCCTGCCATTGTACGGTTGGATGAGTTGGACGAGGTCGTGCAGGCCAATGATGGAGATGCGATCATTGTGGCACAAAAGCTGGCGGCGGAACTAGGACTGGCAGTAGGTATTTCTTCCGGGGCAAATGTGATCGGGGCGATTCGTCTGAAAGAGCAGATGGGAGAAGATGCTGTCGTGGTGACACTGTTATGCGATAGTAATAAGAAATACCTGAGTACGGATCTGGTGAAACCTCAGCCTTCCCAGTCATATTATGTTGCTGAGGTAGTTAGTTTTACGGGGTTCCGTACCATTCCCCGACTGAGCGGATCAATAATTCATTAAACATATACCGAACCAATCATTAATTAGCATAACGGTCTGCACTTTTCTAAGTAGCAGGCCGGTTTTGTATTTTGTAGGGGTAGCAGTATTGACAGACAAATCGACCATCACTGTGTTTTTTACATCAGGTAATAACTCTCTTCCTGCACCTCCTGTACGGGCACCTCTTCGCCAATCATCTCCAGCAAATTCATTTCAATCGTCTGACTAATCGCCGTCATAGGGGTATCTGTAGGCTTATTTTCAAAAGGATCCTGCATGATAATAGCCGTTCTCTCAATCGCAATGAACAACACCGGCACTACAAATACAATAATGATTTCCATCCATTGCGTCCTGTCTTCCAGTCCAAATGGCAGAATTGTCATTAGTACATAGATCAGAAAGTGAATCAACAGACTATAAGATTTTGGGAAAACAGTTTTTTTAATGCGTTCGCATTTACCCATGGCATTGCACAACCTGGCAATCGTGGCATCTATTTGTACCTGCCTGTTAGGGTTCAGTTGCTGTGCAGCAGCCAGCACTTCCGCGTGTTTATTGAGCAAAAAGTTTGGCCAGTTATGGCTATCGGTATTGTATGCAGAAAGATACGCCTTTACCTTTTCAGAAAAGGGTAATCCTCTTAATGATTCTGAGAGTGCATAGCACCAGATTATCTGGCGGTGTGCAAATTCATTTACCTCTTCGGGAAGAAATGTTTTTACCTGCCGGATAAGGGTCCGGCTGTCATTGACGATGGCACCCCAGATGAGTCTTGCTTCCCACCAGCGTTCATAAGATTGGGAGGTTCTGAAAGCGAGCAGGAGGGAAACGATGGTGGCGACAAGAGAGGATACTGCAAGAGGAATGGAGATGCGTTGAAGGATACCATAATGGTCCAGAGAGCCGGCGAAGATCGCGTAGAGGGCGATGGCGAGAATATCCCATTTGATGAGGTCGAGGAAGTACGAGATGGAGATCCGTTTGTTCAGTAGCATGAAGGTTGAAACAATCAGAGTGGGAAATTGTTTAGCTGGAAAAATTATCTCTAAATTTTACTATTATTATTAAATGATTGATCTCTATGCCTAAAAGGGGGTATATATGAAAAATTATATCCTTCCAATTTTCCGGCCTCAAAGAAAATATCTCCGAAATTGTCCTGGATTATAACGGCAATTCTACACTTTGATAACGACTACCTGAATTCCTTAAAGCTCATTACAAAATTTAAAAAAAGGGGGAAATAACTTCCCCCCAACCTCATAAATGACCTGTAGGATGAGTAATAAATACCGGTCCTTTTAAATTACGTATAATATTATCAGCACTGCTGCTGTTAAAAAACCTTGACACCCTGCTGCGACCATATGCTCCAAATGTACTGATCAGCTCCGTTTTTGTGTCCAGATATGCCTGTATCGCTATATCTGCCTGACCTGTCAGAATTTTGTAAGTCACATGCGCATCATACGCTTTCAGGTACTCCTGCAATTGCGTTTTTAGCGGTATGGTTTTCTCTCCTTTTTCACAGACATATACAATCTCACAATGCCTGTTTACCAACTCAGGGAACAGCGCCGCAAATGCCTTGATCGCATACATGGAAGAGTAAGTCCCATTATAACAAAAAGCAACGCCATTTGCAGCATTTGGCACCTCCGGCAACACCATTACCGGGCATTGCGCATGGAGAAGCATGTTTTTAACAAAACCTGTTGGATTTGTATCAAACAGGAACGGGAACGAAAGCGCTTTCCCGATAATAAGCAGATCTGCAAAACGGCTTTCTGTCACAACTTCCTCTTCTGCAATACCTTTTATTTTTTTGATAGTACAGGATAGTTCCCTTGCTTTACAATCCTGTTTCAGGGTAAGGTAATTGTCTTCAATGATCTCTTTTCTTTCAATCTCACTCTTCTTCATTGTTTCATAATATTTACCTGAAAATCCTTCAATACTACTGGCCGATAACAGCTGGCCGGCACTTTTGGTGTCTTCCAGTAGCAGCAGTGTCAGGGTATGTTCGTGTAAAGAAGTCACTGTGGCGATAACGTCCAGTTGTTTTGCTGTATAGTTGACAGCATCGATGACGGCAAGTATTTTTTTCATGGCATGAAAGTTTTAAAGGCATTGATAAGAAAGATAGCAATTACGGTTACTACCTTTCTTTCATCGTTTATGATAAAAGCACTTTATTAATTAAACATGGAATTCATTTTATGATCTACCTGAAGTTAGCACAATAATGCTATTGGAATCAATGATAACTATCATTTTCAGGGGTGATGTAAAGTGATGGAAATCATTATTTACCATATCATTGATCATCGTTTTCACTATTAAACAAGGTGTACGATTCATATCGTTGACTAACCCATTACAATCCCCAATATTATTTAAAACAGGGACGTAAGTATGTCTAAGGAATTATCCAGGACAGCTCTTGTCCTGCCTGCCGGCTTCAATGAAAATTTTGAACCCTGGAAAGATTTCTTTGATTTTAATACATTATCGCTACTGTTACGGCTGTAAATATTACAGAAGAGAAAAATCAGTTTAAACTGACAGTTGCTGTACCGGGAATGGACAGAGAAGACTTTTACTAATGTGATATCGGTGAAGCTTTAATACCATCCCGTTACCATAAGTACATTAAAAGTACATTTCTATATCGAATCGATATTGAGGTGTACTTTTAATGGCGTATTAATACTCAATTGGTAACGGAGTTACACTATAGTTCCGACCTAAGTTGTAATATTAATGCTGTAACCTCAAAAATTGTTTGTTATGGCGCTTGTTAAAGACAACATACTTCTTCAGGTTGTTCGGGGTACGCTCGGCGATCAAATCACGATTTACGAACGTAACGGGCAGATTATCATGGCGAAAAAACGCGGCCCGTCAAAGAAAAAGCCTACAAAGAAACAGCTGGAAGCCAGGTATAAAATGCAGGTAGCGGCGGCGTATGCGCGGGTGATCATCCAGGACCCGGAAATAAAGGCGTATTATAAGTCGCTGGCAGGCCCTGGGCAGAATGCTTATAACATGGCCGTAAAGGATGCTTATAAGTCCCCTGAGGTGCAGAATATCCGGTTTGAAGACACAACTGTGGTTGTGACGGCAAAAGACGAATTTAGGGTAGCAGAAGTGGATGTACGGGTAGTTGATGCTGCGGGTGACATTCTGGAAAGAGGGAAGGCGGTTTTAGGCAGGAATAGCGTAGAGTGGTATTATAAAGCAGCCAGTTTGCCGGTGGGCGGTAAGGTGATTGTTGTAGCGGTCGATTTGCCCGGGAATGAGACCGTCAGGGAGGTGAAACTGGAATAAAAGCTCTTATTTTGGATTGAATTCCTTCGCACAATCTTTCAGGATCTTATTAAAAGCCGTCAATGCATGTTTTCTGTAATACTTCGCAGAAAACAAAATAGTCGCATGCCTTTTAAAATCAGCATGACTGATTGGTATCGCCCTTAATGAAGGAAACCCAAATAATGAGCTATTCATTAAAACCGTACACCAGTTTTTAGTGTCGGCCAACTGCAGGAGTGTATTGATATCATTCACTTCTATATCTATATTCAATTGAACCCCTGCTTCTGCCACTACCTTGTCAAATAATTGACGAATACTGAAACCTGCTGATGGCAAAGCCAGTGTCAGTCCCTTGATCTCAGTCAGTTTGATTTTTTTATAATCAGCCATCGGATGGCTTTCATGCATGATCAATGATAGATGTGCTGTAAATAATCGATGTATTTCCAGTTGCCCGTCATCATTGGTTTCCATAAATGACAACATACAATCCACTGTACCTTTGTCCAGTTTCTGTAACAACTCGTTAGTGGCTCCGAATATGATATTGACTACAACCTGAGGGTACATGCTCCTGAAAATGGGCAATGCTTTTACCAGCAATGCAGACAATCCATAAGTGCTGCCAATATTCAGTACCCCGGTTTTCAGGTCTATCAGGTCATTCAAAACCTGCTGCCCTTCCGTTGCCTGCAGCACGGTCTTATAAGCATGAGGCAAAAAGAGATTTCCTGCTTCGGTTAACCGTATCCGTTTTCCCAGTCTGTCGAATAACAAAACCCCCAGCGTATTTTCCAGCTGCTTGATCTGCTGCGAAAGGGTACTTTGTGTAATGTACAGTTCATTGGCCGCATCTGTAAAGTTTTGTAATTCGGCTGCCCGGATAAAGTATTTTAATTGCCTCAGTTCCATAATCGAAAGTTACGATTTACAAAATAGAAAAAATGAGTTTATCGGGATCATTTATTCTACGCAGCTTTGTATCAACAAAAACGAATGATCATGGAAATCACACAAACACCCGAAAATGCATTGTCTGCCTCTGTAGTAAGCGCCATTATCAATGCCCCCATTGAGAAAGTCAATATTGCTGACTGGTTATTAAATTTACCTGATGCGGAATATCAACGTTGTTCAATCAATCACATCGCAGCAGGCGTTTCCGCTACTTTTGACGGAACTCCGATGTCTATTAATGTGGAAACTATTGGGAATGCGCTTGTGGTACAGCATTATGTGGCTACAGTAGCCCAACCGGATTACTGCCGTATGTTGTCTGTTTCTGATACGATCACTGCCAGTGGAAGATCTAAGGTGCAGGTATTGTGGGAGCTTAGAGCAGAACGCATTGACGACCTTACCTGTCGATATACAAATACAATTCATGCTACTGCTACGCCTGAATTTATTGCTTTTATAAAGGAACATGGAATTAGTCTTGCCGCAGCGGCACAGGCAAGGCAGGAGGCATCTGATGCACATAATAGGGAAGAAACACCCAATTTTGCAAAGAGTATTGAGAATAAGGCATTGTATGGACAGTATAATCTGCCTTTCTAATCTGGTTATTGAGTGAGCAACTAATGGCCGGCCATCTGCTGTACCGTTGGCACGCTGTAACTGAGAAGGCTTGCGCTGGAAAACCGGCCTTCTTATAAGAGGTAATTGCTTTGCAGGAAATATCTAACAATAAATGTTTGCGGGTGAACAACTCCACCCGCAAACATTATTTAAACTTCAGATTCAACGAAACAATATTCGCCTGCAACCCATTAGTTTGCGTATAATGCCCATACCTCAATTCCAGCATATTAAAATGCTGCCAGCCAAACACTCCATGTGGTGGTATCATACGTATTCCTGCACCAAAGAAATGACTGTCAAAACCAGACAAATCATAATTGCTGGTATAATACTCATCCGCACTGGTATGCGCCTGATAGGCTGCAAAGTATTTCGTACCCACCTGATGATTATACCTGTAAAAAGGCGTTAGCGAATAAAATGGCGACAACTTCACAGAAGTCTCAAGACTCGCAGTATGCGCGGTGATGTTCCAGTTATCATGGTAATACCGATAATACCCCCGCAGCACTACTTTATCCCCCAGGAAATAGTTTGCCCGTATCCCTAAAGGTATTTTCAGCCTGCTATCTGGTAATTTCTCCACATGCACACTATTATCATTGAAATACACCCTATGAAAAGGTAAGCCAAGATAACCGGATTGATAAATTACATCCATCAAAAACATCAGCTGGAACCGGGAGTTAACAATCTGTGACCATGACACGCTGCCACTATAGGTTTTCCTCCCTGCCGTAGCGTAGTCATCATGTTCTCCATAACTGCCATCTGTTCTCAATTCAATAGGATATATCAGTTTCAGGTTGTCCTGGTAGGTTTGCAGTTTAAGCGAGAATTCTCCCATTTTATTATGTGTCTTCTGTGCGAACAACAGGTTTGCACCGATAGACTGATAGTCAAATTCATGAGAGAAAGATACTCCTGCACCTAAGGTCGTCCCATTTTTATTCTCCATTTCCCAGGATACAGATGGGTAAAACCGCGTATCAGCAGATGAGGCAGAAGAAATCGTTTTAGGATCTATTTTGTCAGACGAAGCAGAGGTGTAGTGATCAATTCCCAGTTCTACATTCCAGGTATGCTTACGATCACGTTTGTCATATTTTGAAAGTGTGACCTGTATGGAATTGGATAGATCTGTTAGGTTTTGTGTACCAATACCACCCGTCACCGCTGCATGATCACCATCCTGATGATAGTAGCTGGATATGATATTTACTTCTTCCAGTTGTAATGTCCGGTTTTTGTAGGTGCCGGAATCGGCAGGCGTTTGTGCATGCGCATACAATATACCTGCGAACATTGCCAGTATAGCGAGGTTCAGTTTTTTCATATAGCTTGTTTAGTTACAACCACATCCACCGCCGCTTTTAGCTCCATTAGCCCCGGAGGCACCTTCCCGGTAAGATTCGAAACTCAATTCTGTTTTTTCCACTTTGCGGTTGCCCAGCGTCATCTCACCATCATTCAGGCGATTCTTCTGGTATTCTTTGACGGTTGTACAAGAAGCCAGTAGGGTAGCGGTGATGCTACCCAGCACTATTAGCGTACAGGTTGTTTTAATCATTGAAGTTGGATATTATCTGAAGTAAATATTTTATTCTGGTTGTCGATAATGATACAGGCAATCTGTTTAATCTGGTTAATCATATTCAGGCCGGCCCTGATACCCATGATCATCACGGGGGTGGCCATGGCATCGGCTATTTCAGCATTGGTGCTGATAATGGATACACTTTTGATGCCTGTGACAGGTAGTCCTGTTTTCGGATCAATGGTATGTGAATACTTTTTCCCTTTTATGATTACATATTTTTCATAATTGCCGGAGGTAGCAATTGCCTGATCAGAGATGTTGAGATAAGAGAAGGGATGGAGTGTGCTATCTGGATCTGCAATACCTACGGTCCAGGGGGTGCCATCCGGTTGTGTGCCCCAGGCAGTCAGATCCCCTGCTGCATTGACGATACCGCTGTATACACCTCTCTGGCGCAACAATTGCTTCGCGCATTCTGCGGCATACCCTTTTCCTATACCCCCAAAACCAATACGCATGCCCTTCTTTAGTAGCATGACTTCATTTGTTTCAGGGTTGACCCATATATTCCGGTAATCGATCAGCTTAACCATTTCCCGGGCAGTATCCGGATCGGGTAATGTAGTCATTTGCTGATCGAAATTCCACAGACTTTTATCTACAGATCCGTAACTCAGGTCAAAGGCTCCTTGTGTAATACGGGAGATTTTTGCTGCCCGCAAAATTAATTCGCAGACTTCCCTATCTACTGTTACAGGCTGGATACCGGCATACCGGTTGATCATGGATGTCTGACTTTCTTCATTAAAGGTGGTGAGCAGGCGTTCAATACGACGTATTTCTTCAATGGCAGCATGGATGTGTGCCGAGGCTTTTTGCTCATTTTCGCATACAACCGTCAGCTCGAAACGATTGCCCATGAGTTTCAGTACCTTTCTGTATACCTTTTCTGTCAGGCATACAACATCATTTTCCTGTAGCATGGAAGGTGTTTTTAAGCTGATCGACAAAACCTTCTGGTGTAGTATTGGGAATCCCTTCCCAGGTCTTTAATACCTTGCCATTTTCATCGAGTAACAGTGTGTAAGGAAAATGGCCTTCTGGATTATATTTGTCCGCCAGGCTATCATTTCGCTTTTGTTGTTCCTTACTTAACTGATTCTTTTTTGAACGGGGGAAATCTGCATTAAGTAATACTAATTGCTGATCGGCAAAGGTTAGAAAGGCAGTATTATTAAAAAATTCATTTTTAAGGCGGATACATGGACCACACCAGTCAGATCCCGAAAAGTTTAATAGAATCAGGTGGTGATTGTTCACGGCTGTCTGTCTGGCCTTTTCAAAATCTGTTTCCCACACGGGGGTGGTAAATGTCCATAGGCATGACAATGCAATTAGCAGTACTTTCATATTATTAGTGCCATTTTGCTTCCTTATCTGATGGCAATACGAAGTAAACAGATATGGTGTGAAAAGGTTGTTAAAGTCTTGATTTTAAGGTAATTTTAAGAAATTTATTTTTAGAATATGAGGGATTGTTTTGTAAGCTGTGAATAGCTGACAATCAGGGGGGATTTTGCAAAGGTGAGGGGGAATTCTGTAGAGATTCTGGAAATTCTTTTATATATAGGAGAATAGGAACCCGGTTGGGATGATATTATAATCATTACTGTCTGAACGACTCCCGAAATGCCAGCGGCGACATCCCCGTTTTCACTTTGAAAATTCTACTGAAAGACTGCGGGTGCTCAAACCCCAGTTCATAAGCAATCTCACTAACTGACAATGTTGTTGTTGATATCCGTTCTCTTGCCACTGCAATCAATTTATCCTGAATATGCTGCTGGGTATTCCGCCCTGTTGCTATTGTCAACAATGTACTGAGATAATTACGGGAAAGATGCAATTGGTCGGCGATCTGCTGTACCGTTGGCACGCCGGAACTGAGAAGTTTTGTACTGGAAAACGCTTCTTTCAGCAGATCGTCTAATCGTTCAAGCACCTGGTGATTCGCTATCTTACGTGTCAGGAACTGTCTGTGATAAAAGCGGTCGGCGTAGTTGAGTAAAGCCTCTACATGGTTGATAATAATATGCTGACTAAACTGATCCATATTCGCCTGATATTCCTGCCGGATATTTTGAAGAATGCTTACGATGGTCGCTTCTTCCTTGTCAGATAAGAACAATGCTTCGTTTACTGAATAGTCAAAGTAATCATATCTTTTGATACCTTTTGCCAGTGAGGTATGCCAGAGAAAGTCAGGATGGATCAGGAGCATCCATCCCTTTACTTCATTGCTGTCACCTGCCGCATCCTGCCCCATGCCAAATACTTGTCCGGGAGCCATGAAATAGAGAACGCCTTCGTCAAAATCATAGCGGTGTTGTCCGTATTTCAGATTCAGATTGAAATTCCGTTTGAGCGCGATCACATAAAAGTCAAATACCATGGATTTGGAGACTTCCAGAAACTCTGCATTGACAGCTGTTAATTCCAGCACACTGATCGATGGGTGCATGGGCGGCGGAAATTTTCTGAGTCGATGCAGTTCGCTGATGGAATGGATGCGAACAGGTGATGTGTTTTTCATCATTTAAAGCTACGTAGTTTAACGGCTTTTAAATTTGTTACAGGCAGGAAGGTTCATGTCCTTTCTGTATACCCAGAGGATGCCCATCCCTATCAATGGCCTTTCAACTTCCCTAACGCCATCCCCATATTACTCTGTACCCAATGCTCTGCATACTTTCCATCTTCTATCCTGATAATTTCAATTGCTTCAAAGCTAATCGGCTCACCTGTTGCTGCGATCCCAAATAAATCCCCGCTATGGGTACCGCTAATCAGCTTATGGGTAACCACCAGATCATTCTCTGCAATCTGCCTTAATTTAGTCACTTTTATATTTGATAACCCCGCATGCAGTGCATTCAAAAAGTGATGAAAACTATCTTTTCCATTTGGCATACCCGATTGAGCTGCATGGTTAATCACCTGGTCAGATACGAGTTCATCCATCGCAACAGTGTTATTTTGCTCAATACAAACAGTGTCAAAATGGGAGATGAGTGCCTTGTTTTTTTCTACATTCATGATTGTGATATTTGATTACAAAGGTCCGGTTCAGCCAGTAGAGGGACATAACCGGATGTAAGGAGTTTGTAACCGGATGTATGAATGTAATAAAAACAACAAAGGCGGTCTCACCTGAGACCGCCTTTGTTTACAATAGCTATTTATTAGAAACCGCCGAAGCTAATTCCCACTGTATATGCCTTTACAGCATAAGTATTATTGGATTTGAATATATTGTTCAGTGCATAAGTGCCAAACAAGGCATAGTTGCCCCAACCAATCCTCGCTGTACCTGCAAACCGGATGGTATTAAACCAGTACTTGCTGCTTTCCACTTCTGTAACGTTGTGGCCTGTCTGGTTATTGACTAAACGTGTATGTGCATTCAGCAGATAACCGGTTTTTACACCTACAGCCACTTTGAAACCTTTGTTGAGATTGTCCTGGCGTTGATGGAAACGCAGTTCCAACGGAATTTCAAGGTAAGTAGTCGCCATCTTGGAATGCTTGTAATTATCTGATGCCGTTCTGGATGGTGATGTCGTATTGGTGATATCGATCTTTTCTTTACTAAAGTAATAATGATCAGAACCTATTCCCAAACCGGCACCGAGACTGAATTTACTTTCGCTCAAAGGAATATCATACATGAGCGCGACATTGAGGGTTCTGTTAAAGCCCATATGAAGGGAAGAGGCACCGGTACCGTTCATATTCACATAACCAGCCTGGATAACCAGGTAATCTGCTGATTTCGCAACAGCACTCTTCAGTGAGCTTTGGGCGAAGGTTGTGTATGAAATACTGAGTAACCCAAATGCTAAGATGATTTTCTTCATGTTTAAGTATTAGTCGATTGTATTTGCCTCAAGCAGGTGTTTGAGACGCCGAAGATAGAATTTATTGAAGAGTTAACCAATAGGTGCCCTCAACCCGGGAAGAAATCTCTGGTTAGCGGCGACAAATGTTCATGCTGCACCAGTGTATTGGTCGGGGTAACCCCCAATTTTGTAGATAAAATGCGTGGTCCGACAGAATGGATTTTCAGGATTTGTAGTATGGATGGGTCCAGTAAGCCCCAATTGGGTAAGGACATCCGCATTTCTGCAAAAACCGGCGCATGGCTTGCAGGACATGGCATACATGATGATGGTTTTGCCGAAAGATCTGCCGGACAGTACATTTTAGGAAATTGATATAGAAATGTTAAAATTTATCAACTTGCAAAAATTAAGGGCTTTGAGCGTCCTTTCGGTAAGTGCTATGTATTGGCAAATGATAATTAAAGGTATTATGGCAGCTATCCTTTGCTATAAAGAAAATTATCCTTACATGGTAGGCGGGTTATTTAAATAATCCTCCCCATGCTCCTTCTCTTTCTTGAATTGCAGCTTTCCAAACTTGTAGGTCATACTGATCCCGAATGAACGATAAGGCACCATACGCAGGTAAGTACCTGTGTAGTTCGATGTACTGAGCGTTGTGAGCTGACGGATGTACTGATTAAAAGGATTTGTGGCTGTCAGACCAATGCTGGCGTTCTTGTGCCAGAAAAGCTTTCTGAAAGCCACTGTATAATTGATTACCTGCGGTACACGTCCCTGAATGCTGTTCCAGGCAGAACGATATTCGCCAAAGGCTTCGGCTACGAGGTCTTTTGGGAAGGAATAGGCCGCGTTTACATTCAGGCGCCAGCTGAGACCATCGGTTTTATTGCCATTATCCAGGTGATTCACCACGTGCTTGTTGATCACCATCAGGTTCTCCCGGATATTCAGGTGCTTTGTAAGGGGCAGAGAGCTGGTGAGGATCAGGCCTGTATTGTATTCTTCACCTATGTTTTGGCGGGTGGTGACGGTAACATCTTTATAAATTGAATCACCAACCGCGTAGGTAGCATAGTAGGCGGTATAGGTCTTGAGGTCATTGGTATTGATCCTTTCCATAATTCCTACATAAATGTTGCCCCCTGATTTGAAATTGCGGCTATAACCCAGTTCTGTATTATTGCCTATTTCTGGTTTCAGGTAAGGATTCCCCATGGTAATATTGTAAGGATCGCTCAAATTGACAAAGGGGTTTAGTTCCTTGTCAGGGCGTTCTATACGGCGGGTGAAGGCCAGTTTGATGCTTTGATCTTCGCCTATTTTACGCGAGATATTTACAGCAGGCAGGAATTCACCATAAGAAGGGATATTGCCCATGACGATAGTGGTGTATTCATACCGGCCACCGGCTACCACATCATAGTTATGGAAGAGAGAGAACTTAGCAGAAATATATGCGGCGTAGATGTTCATTTTGTAGTCGAATACATATGACTGCGTTGTATCCGGGATAGAAGTGGCTGTGTTGTTGAAATGATGGAGGATCACTTTGGCGCCACTTTCGAAGGATAAGTGCTGATTAACCTGGTGCGAATAATCTACGGAGAAGTTATGTTGTAAGTCAAGACCGGGGGTCCAGCTATGTGTTTCACCCTGTACAAAACTGGTATATGGACTACCGCTACTGCCACTGTAGAGGAAGTAGAGATCTCTGCCTTCTTTTTTAAATTGTTTGCGATAGCCAAGGTTCCAGTCCAGAGAGCCGGTGTGGTTACGGGTATCGGAGGTGAAGTAGATATCACCGGGTTGCTGGTAAGTGCTGGCAATGGAGCGGTTACCGAAGTAACTATAGGAAAGACCACCGGTCAGGTTGCCATAGTCAAAGCCAAAGCCTGTCTGGTAGGCTTTTCTGCTAAAGTCGGTATTTGTTTCCTGCGTCATCTTCGTTTTAGTATCGAAGGTGTAGCGGGTGCGGGTAGAAGGGGTGTGGGACGTGAGTTGTTCGTTGCCGCTGAAGAATACATTCATCCCGAATTTATTCTTCCTGAAGTTCAGGTTTACAGCGCCGTTTTCCAGCCGGGTGCCTGCGCTGAGGGAGACGTTGCCATTCATACCCTGCATAGGGTTGTCTTTCAGGATGATGTTGATGATGCCGCCTGTGCCCTGTGCATCGTACTTTGCACCGGGGCTGGTGATGGCTTCAATGCTTTTGATCTGACTGGCGGGAATGGCGGCCAGAGCGTCGGCCAGACTGTTGCCAAACATGGAAGAGGGTTTCCCATTGATGAGGAAACGGATGTTTGAATTACCCTGTAGTTCTACATTGCCATCGATATCGACAGTGACCTGTGGTACCTTTTTGAGTACATCGGTGGCCACGCCGCCCTGTGAGGTGATGTCTGTAGCTACGTTGTAAACGATGCGGTCGGTTTTGTTTTCGATAGTAGGGGCGCGGGAAGTGACCACTACCTCATTGAGGGATTTGCCGCCAGCGACCATGTATATAGTGCCCAGATCCAGGGGAGCATTGATGCCTTTTAGTTCCTGACGGGTATAGCCGATGAAATCAATGGTCAGGTTATATTTCCCTTTTTTCAGGTTGTTGACTTCAAAGGCTCCCTGGTCGTTGGCGACGGTGCCATTGATGGTTTTACCAGTGGTTGGGTCATTTATAATAATGGTGGCGTAGGCTACTGGTTGGTGATTGTCTTTGTTCTGGACAAGGCCTTTTATTTTATTTTGTCCTGATGAATAAGTCCATTCTAATAGTAAGATTGCTAAGACCAGCGATAACTTCATATGCACATTTTGAATTTGCTGGGGCAAACTTAGAGGGGTATTCTGTAGAGATACTGTATTGTTTGAAAATTGTTAAATTGACAGGTTTTATTTTGGTTTCAGTCCCAAAGGTGCTACTATAGTAAGGATGGCGACCTATTTTTCCCAATAATCCGGCGGCAGCAGCACTTGCCCATATTTATTCGAAATGGCTTCCAGTTTGCTGATATCTCCGTGGGTGGCCTCCGCTTCTTCAAAAAACTCATCCAATCCGCCGGGAACGACTGTGCACCAGAGGCGGGCTAATTTATCCGATTTGTTTTTAAAGTTATGTACTGCTCCGCCTTTGGGAATGACGATTGTGGTTCCTGTAGCAGCGGTCACAGTGCCATTTGCAGTGGTAAATTCGACTTCTCCTTCCAGTACATGGAATGATTCATGGAAGTCTTTATGCGCATGTGGGTTAGGGCCTCCACCGGGAGGAACGACCATTTCTATGACTGCATATTCATGGTTGGTATCCTTGCTGGAGATAACGATACGGTAGCTACCGCCCATGATGGAGAGCGTTTTGCCGGATTGGGGGGAGATGAGTGTAGGTTCCATATTATATAAAGAAGGTATGAACAATTTTATGTAAGCTATGTTATTTTATCCGAGTTTCCTCAGGATTCATTACACAATATAATAACCAAAACATGTCCACACTACATGCAATCGCATCCGTAGCGATGGTTATCTGCGACAACGTCATGGTGATAACTGGCTGGCGGTGGGTGATGCCGCGTTTGCGTATGACCCGGTTTCTTCGCATGGCATTATTTCAGCGATGGAAAGCGGATATTATGCCGGACATGCAATTGCAGATCATTTGAATGTTAATCCTGATGCATTGAATGCGTACGATTATGTGATCAGTCAGGCTTTTTCAGTGTATATGGACATGCATGCTGCCCACTATGCGATGGAAGGCCGTTGGCGTGATCGTACATTTTGGGCAAGGAGAGGGTAGCTTATTGCATGTATTCTTTTTTTATGCCCAGTTTTTTCATTTTTGATTTTAATGTAGATGGTGGCAGATTGAGTATTTCGGCAGCAGCACTCGGGCCCCATATTCTGCCATTGCATTTTTTTAATATGGTGATGATATAATCCCTTTCATTTTCGGCGATGGTTTTTATCACTGATTCTTCCGTGTGTTTTTTTTTCTGTTGTTCAAGGAAGAGGGTACCGGTGTCAGCTCTTTCAAAAATGCCGGTTCTCTTTTCATGGGCGCCGGTAAATGCACCTTTTTCGTGACCGAATAATTCTGATTCGATCAGGGATGCCGGTAATGCAGCGCAGTTGAGTTTTATAAATGGCTTTCCTTTCCGGAGAGATAGGTTATGGATGCTACTGGCAATCTTTTCTTTGCCAGTGCCGGTTTCGCCTAATATTAATACGGGAGGTACCCGAATAAAACAAGGCCGTATCTTATTTTGGCCTGCCCCCAAAAAGTTAGACACTTTTTGGGGGCTTTTTTATGAAGTACAGTATTAAAGAAAAACTGAAAGCAGTAAAAAGTGTGCTTTCAGGAAAAGAGACCACCTTATCAGCAGG